>Ga0181564_10000085_pt1 | contig 67047 bp, 80 predicted proteins | sample 011ome_24_FD_134512 | JGI IMG/M metagenome (GOLD analysis project Ga0181564, IMG submission 134512) | Coastal salt marsh microbial communities from the Groves Creek Marsh, Skidaway Island, Georgia - 011513CT metaG (megahit assembly) | ecosystem: Environmental > Aquatic > Marine > Intertidal... | reverse complement strand
TGTACTCAGTGCCTTCAGGAGTTCCCCAATCCATTGCACCCATATTAGAATCATACTTGATTCCTTCGCCCAGAGCCTTTTCTTCTTTCTTTCGCTTGGCGCCCAAGTAGGCTGCTACTGCCATTTGTCTTCGCTTTGAGGCAGAGGCACCTTTAAATTGTGGGGCATCAGACTTAGCAAAATCACCTATGTATTTCTTTATACCCATACTAGGCTTTAGTTTTTCTAGAAGCGGGTCGCCTTTAACGTATTCTTCCGCTGCTAATTTTCTTGCATCAACTCCCCGTACATAACCTGCTACAGTAGAAGCATGAGTTAGTCTAGACTTTTTAGGGTCTTTCTTCATTCTTTTTTGCAACTCGGATGCTGCGTAACTGTATGCTTTTTTGTTCAGAGTTTTTGATTTCAGTACATCATCAACAATCCCTTCTTCTACTTTTTCAGTATTAGGATCGTCATGAGTATATCCTTGTTTCATTAGTCTTTCATGGTCTTCAGGCTTATTTGCTTTTACCTTTTTGTCGCCTTTGTACATCCAATGAGGAGTAAATTCTTTTTCTTCAGAAATAGTTTTCCAGCCGCCGCCTCGCTTCTTATACCATCGTACAGCCCAGCCGTTAGCGTAAGCAGATGGATAAACATCAAACTTAGAACGGGCGGCCGACTTAGCTTTTGACCAGAGTGCAGGATTGGTAGGCTTTGATTTTTCTTCAATATGCTGTAATTCTTCTTTCTGAGTTTTTACCATAACAGGTTTACCGCCCTTTCCTTTTCTGTCAGCAACAGGATCTTCTCTTCTTTTTCTTCTAGCAGCGGAGGCTCTCTCTTTTCTTGATAGAGACTGCGCTTTCTGTCGAGGAAGACACTTTGGTTTGCCTTCGCCTGGTTCTCTGGCACAGGGTCCTTTTATGTCTCCCTTAGTGTCCATACGAACCCAATCCCCCTTAGGTCCTTTGCCAAACCAATCTTTAAGACTCATCTTCTGCCTCTTCCTCTTCTTTGGGCTTTACGTTTTCTTCGTAATATAAAATAATAGCACTTTGTTGTTCTATGAACCTTCTAAGCTCTCCCATGTTCAGAGAAATGTTTTCGTAGTCAGGTACACTTATAGCAAAGAACACTAAGTCTCCATTCTCTTTTTCAAATCTTTCTTCAAATTCATCTATGTTTTCTTTTGTAACAGCATAAAAATCTATATCGTACAATCTAACAGGCTTAGGTCTAGCTTGTATAGGAATGTTCCTCTCGGCGAATTCAACCTGAGTCACTACTACCTTTTCTGGTTTCTGTATTAGAGAACACCCTACTAAACTAGTTAGCAGTATCGGCGCCAGTAATACTTTCCATTTCATCGAACAATCTTGCTGTTGCATTGTTTACTCTTGTTTCTATCATACCAGGACGCTGTAGCGTCAGTACTGTTAAATTATGCCTTCTTAATTTACCTGCTAGTTCATCTGAGTAAGATTCTGCTGCATTTAAATCAGCCTGCAATTTTAAATTTGCTTCTTCAAACTGTGCAGCATCAGCCTGTAGCCTGCCAATAGTTTCTTCACTAGTCTTGGCTGCGAGTTCTAAGCGTGTAGCATTTTCTCTAAGCTGCATCAATCTTGACTGAGTATCTTTATAGTACCAACTGCCTACAAATCCCATACCCAGCATAAGAAGAAGCATTACTAATGCAAATTTAAATCCCACTAGCAGTTCCACCTTCTACGGGCTGCTTTGCCTCGCTCGCCTGTCCAGCTTTTAGACCTTGCACAAAAAGATTTACGCCTTTTTGCTGCTTTGCTGTCAGGGTCAAGTTTGCTGGGAGGCGTAGTTACAGCAGTTTGCAGTTTACTACCTGGATTCTGTCTGCGGTATTTCTCAACGCCTTTTTTAGTCAGACCAGCACCTTTGTCAGTAGGGCGCTTATGACCGCCTTTCTGGGTCATGCCTTCCATACCTTTTGCTTCTTCTAAAAATTCTTTGAAAGATTTCATTACTCGCCTCTCACAGCAGTAAAAATGCCATAAGCAAGCCCTGCCCATGCAGCCATTTCTACAAGTCCACCGAGAACAAGTACGCTTCCACAAATAACGATCAATGCAACGCCGTCTAAGGTAGTTCTTTCTTTAAGTCTATCTTTTATCCAGTTCATGACGCCTTTCCTTTTTTCTTTCTGACTACTCTTTTTACACCAGATGAATCAGATTTAAGTGTTTCTATTTCTTCTTCTAATTTCGCAATTTTAGTTTTTAATTTGGGTATCTCATCTATTTTACCAGCTATGATAGGATAATCTGATTTCCACTTCTCTGATTTTTTAGCAATTTTTATATTATATTTATTAGCCAAATAGTTTAAGTAAGTTTCTAATTTATACTGAAACCAAACTCCCATTCTGGTTTTCAAAAACCATTTACCAAATGCGGATCCGAATACTCCTGTTGCAGCGGCTCTGACCAAAATCATCCACATTTGTATTTACTCCTAGTCGTTGTCTTTTAAAAATCTACAATACTCGTCCATACTGTGATCGTAAATTCCGTCAAATACCTCACCTTTCTTCCAAGCGGCTCTACGTCCTCTCCAGGAATCTTTGAATCGTTGCCACCCTGTCATTTTTCTAACATTCCCATAGAAATTTATGTAATTAAGCTCTCCATGATGCTTGTAATTAATCCAAGCAGGAGGAATGCTAGTTACAATATCGTTGTTATTCACGCATCTATAGTGAGGCACTTTCAACTCTTTGGACTTTGACCATGATGCATTACGAGGGCACCCGTATGTGTAAAGAGCTTCAGCTTCAGGATAATGAAAACAGAAAATAGAAGCAATAGCGGCACCCAAACTATGACCTGTTACATAAACAGGGCGATTCTTACGTCCATTTAGTTTAGCAACTTCACCGTGTACAGAAAGTTCTAACTTTTCATACTCTTCATAGAATCCTTCGTGAAAACCACGTTCATGTGTAATTTCAAGGTCTGCAAAGATGTCGCTTTTCTCTCTAGGCTCAGTTCCACGGAAAGCTACAGTGATTCTTTCTTTGTTTCCCAATACATATGCCTGAGCGCCTTCTATATCAAAAAACTTTACACTAGTATATCCTAGTGCTTTCCATTCTTTTCTTACTTCTTTGTCAAGGTCTTTATATGCAAGCCTTGAAAGAAGGGCGTGGTGGTAAAATTCGGGAGATAACATCACTCTACTCCTTTCAATACATCTAATCGCATCATCAATCTTTCTGCTCTATTTGTAACTTGACGATGCCACTTAGAATCTCTACCATGATGTGCTGCTCTTACCCAATCTCTCTCACCAATATATCTATTGAAGTTTTTGAACTGAGTAAGACGAGGACGTCCCATGTTAAACATCATGTTTACTAGGACTTGCTGTACCTCTTCAGGAAAATTTCCAAATTCTTCTTTACCATAGAGTACTCCGCACTCTGAAATAGCAATGTCTAAATCTCTTTCAAAACATTCTCTCACTCTATCTTCAGAAACTTCAGTACCTATAGGTTTACCGTATTCAGGATCTTTTGTGGTTACCAAATGTCCAATCCCGAAAGTGGCAAGACCCAAGTGGTCTTCATAAATTTTATATCTAACGCCTTCGTCAGCCTTAAGTTGCTGATATACTTCTTCTACTTTCATTTAAAAATGCTCCAAAAGATAATCTAGTTTGTCCTTCATGTAATCCCATTCCACTTCTTGTAGCATGGAAAAGTTTTTTAGCGTGTTCATCAGACGCAGAAGGATGCAACCCTGATTTAAATGATTTATAATCGTTATTGCCAGCGTGTCCTCGCATCTTAGTTCCACTGACGCCTTCAGTGCCTTCCGCATCTGGATCACGGTGTCCTGCAGAAACAACTTTAATTTTCTTAAAGTTATAAGAACCTTCTGGTCTGTTATATTTATCAGCGAGTTTTTGAAACTCCTGAACTCTGTCTGAACCTGCTACCATTGTCACATGTGAATATCCTTCTTTATGCATCTTAGTTAGATGTGCCATAAAGTGTGGATGTTCTTTGCTTGATGCTTGCACATTCACATTAGGATGTACATGCTTCAAGTAAGACAATTTGTGATCCGAATGCAAAGGATTCTTATGTTTATCCTGAGAATGACTGACGATAACACGATGTTCTGCACCATGTTCTTTTGCTGTCTTGACAACATGATCCACTACTTTGCTGTGACCAGCAGTCGGAGGATTGAATCTTCCAAAACTGAATACCATATGCTTGTCAGCCATTAGTCACCTGCCCTAGCAAAATTAGCTGCACTGAATTCGTGACGATGTACAAACTTAGATGGCTTACCATTGTGATGAACCACATACCCCTCAGGGTTTGTAGGAGAACCTGCTATCTCATGTCCTATCGTATTATGTGAATTCAAAACATCTGTAAGTACAGTCTTTGCTTTTTGTAGATGTTGTTGCATTGCAATAACACCCTCAACGTGTTCTTTATTTTTATTCACATGTCTCATAGTATCGTCATGCGTTTTAGTGTGTCTTGCCTTAGCTACTTCTGTTTTGACTGAGGCGACTTTCTTTTTCATAGCAGTAGAGTAATGCTTTGTAAACCCATCGTGAGAGGGAGCTGATCCGTCTCTGACAGTGGCGTTCATATAAGTTTTGAGAGGAGTTACATGCTTAGAAACTGCCTCATGAGCCTCAGAAGGAGTTTTCTTAAAAGCTGCTACTGCTGCGTCTAAATGCTTTTTGTATTCTGCTTGATGTGAAGGAGTATATGCTGTCTTTGAAATGTCATGGTGAATAGGAAGCTGATGAACATCAGGGTGTTCTTTCAGTTCTGGCACATGACCTTGTTTCACTTTCATATCTTCAAACTTATTTCCTTCATATGCAGTATGTACTGCCACTCCTATTTTAGAATTAACTGCTTTTTGTGCGTGTTCCGAATCTGCAGGGTGATGATAGGTAATCGTATTAGTTTTGTAAGAAACACGATGTCCCTCGTGATTAACATCTCCAGCATGCATAATGTCAGCCTGATATATTCCTTTTCCACCATGTACTTTTGGAAGGTGATCTAATGCCGCCTTCAGTTTAGAAACCAATCCAGGAGCATGACCATGATTTTTTTCTATATCCTCGTGTGTATAATTCAATTTCGGCTTCTTATTGAAAACTGATTTGGAACCAACAAAAAATTTCCCTGTCTCCGGATGAGTACCGAAAACCACAGAAGGACTGCCATCGTACTTCATAGTGATTTTTGTATCGTTATCCCTTCCCTTTAGCTTCTCATGTACACCATTAAGAGTATGAAATGCGTGTGCGAATCCCTCTGAGCCACCGTGTACTACATGATCTTCCACGTGTTCAAGGTGTGTCAATTTATCGTCATTTGACGATTCTGAGAGAAATTTTTTGAAATTAATCATACTCTTATTTATAATATAAAAAAATTAATAAAAAAACCCCAGGCCTCTGTGAAAAGACATGGGGTTCAACTTTACGAGGAAATAAAATAATATTAGTGAACAGTTTCAGGTGCCTTTAAAAACAATTCTGGATTTCTTTCTATTTTTTCTATATCAATATTGTAAGTAGAAGCTACGCTGGCAGCAACTGATGTCCAATATTCTTTAAAGTAATCATCTACAGTGCGCCTACTAGCCAGTAAACAATAAGCGATTCTTCTTTCTGCTAATGTTTTAGACATCATGAATCCCAATCCAAACTACATTCAATTATTGATTCTTTCAATCCCTTGCCCCATTCATCAAGGTGTGTTATTACATACTCATCAAGAAACATATCGTCTTCAAACTCATCCCAATCGTCTGTTTCAATGCCTAGTTCTTCACTCCTTTTTTCAACGAACCAAGACTTGCTTTCTTCTTCATAATCAATTGTTTCTTTATGATAAACGATAATACCAGAGAAATTGTAGCATTCATCGATGTATCTGCAAGAAATAGAAATATCTGGATCAAACTGCGAAAGAAAAAGCCCCAGTTGCTTGACATAAGGAAGTATACTACACCAAGCAGACGTTGCTACAACATAATCATCGCCAACCTCTTCTACATATGCCCACTTAGCTCCTATAGTCTCTTCCATATAGTCTCTAGTAGGATATTCTTCGTCCCAAGAAGGCAAGAAATGAGAATATTCTAGACCAGAAGCACCATGGTCTTCTATCAAAGAAAAAACTTTGTTAAATGCTTCTATAGCTGCAGGAACTTTAGAATCAATAACCAAAAAATTGTCTACATGATTAGCCACAACATAACCTTTGAAATACAGAAAAGTAAAAAAATGGGCAGTTTAGACTCTTGCCCAGGAAGATTCGAGCTACTAGCTAAATACTGAAGCGCCTGCTGCTGCATACGCTGCGGCAATCATCTCACGGCTAGGACGACCTAGACGATACGAAGTTACACCGGTATTAGCATTTACATTAGTGTAAATTGGCTGTCCTGCAGCACGAAGCTCTGCAACACGGGCACTTACACGATTAACGCCAAACATAGCAACTGCTTGTTTTTCAGACAACGATTGACCTGAACGCAAAAAATTAAGAATTTTCTGATTCTGGTTCTGAGTTGTAGCATTATTTGTAGTTCTAGCCATAATAAAATCACCTTTATTAACATTAAAATAAAGCGACTTTTAGGTCGCTATTTAGGATCACTCCCAAATTCTTTAACAATACAAACATTATATAGAATTACTAATACAATGTCAAGTATTAAAATGTTTCGATTTCCTGTGTTTCAAGATTACGCATTTCCAAAACAACATAAGGTACTTTAGTACTTGTTGTTACTGAACCTGCCCATGTAGTAGCATCTTTCCAGGTCATGAAACCCATTTTTTCGGTAGTGGTCAGTCCACTCAGAGTCCCTTTTAGATGATACTTCTTCATTTCTGTCTGGCACGGATAAGCACAAATACTCATTACACTACCTCCTTCAACCAACGGTGAGCAGTATCGACATCTGGCGCATAGTGCATGAAAACCTCGAGTGACTCCTCCTTCGCCTGCTGGTCCCCATTAAGCTCCCGCTCAATGCATGAAGCCCAGTGTTCGGCTTCCATTTCCATCTGGAAGAAACTAGCATCCGAAAAGTCGGTACGAAGACGTACACCCATGGCGTCCTTTGACAGATCGCTGATAAGACCATGCAGTTCATCCGCATATGCCTGTATTGCGACTGCAGGAGTAGCATAGCGACCAGCGTCTATACCGCCGGGAACAACGCTATAACCAAGAGAATCCTTGGTGTCTCTATCATCGAAAATTGCACTAACTCCAGTCAAATTATCCATAGTGACTCCTCACAAGTCGTTTCATCATTTTATACCGTTATTATAGCAACTGGCATACCAAATGTCAAGCATTATTTTAAATAAAAATTACTTAAAAATCAACGGGTTAGAGAATTATTAATTTATTTTATACCTCAATTATAGTACAATTAAGATCAAATGTCAAGCACTAAAAGTGCAATAAAATCAATAACTTAGAGGAAGCCTCAGACGCTCTCAGAGCGCCTGTGCTGATCGTTATTATTATAGTAATAAGGTATTGAGGTTAGAAAAGAATTACAGTACAGAGTATCTGAGGCTAGTATCCAGTTGACCACAAGTTGAATTCATTATCTTTAATTACCAAAAGATTGAAACTAGCTGATATGTAAGAAGAACCAGTTCCAGCAGTTACCCTCATATCGATATCAGTCTTGGCGGTGGCTATTAATGGTATGCCGAATTTATATGTATATTGTCCACCATATGTAGAACCTGCGTGTTGATTTCTAAAAGTGCCGCCGTCTACACAAGTGAGTAGTCTAGATTGTATTTCGGAATTTGCACTACCTGAAAAATCGTAATTAAGGACAAGTGCAACATGACCATCAGGAACCGTATACACGGACATCAATGTTTGTCCTTGACCCGCTGTAATTATTGCGACCGGAGTACCAGAAGCAGAACCATGATGTGCTGTTATATTGCCCACTTCTTGTTGATTGGAAGTATTATACATTCTAAAAAGACGTTTATATGTATTAGAAGAGGCAACTGCTGTTGCAGTTGGGTCTGTAGGATCAAGTGTAAGTATTTCAGATTGTAAGTCATAATTTTCATCTAATCCTTGAATAAACACAGTGATTCCTGCGTCATCTGAATCATCAGACTTAAGGAATACATTATCTGCACTGCCATTCCAAGTTGTCCAAGGGTATAAATTTGAACCATCCCACACAGTTTCTTCTACTCCATTGGCAAGACTAGAATTCGCACCGAATTTATGAACATGGTAAGAATTGCGGAGTTTGCCTCTAGCAGCTTGTATCCTCCAATCATCATTTAGTAAGAAAGTAGACATTATGTATTTTTATTCTCAAAGGCAGTCTTGCCGTAGAAGGCTGCTACAATCGCTGCTACTGACACAAAATAGGTTGGTGCCATATCTCCGAGAGTCGTAGACGCTGTTGGAAGGTCTGCTAATTCTGCCATAACTACAGCAAATGGATATAAAAGCATTCCACCTAATGCGAACCAAGCCATTTTTCGTTGGGCATCTCGCATTGCATCCTCATCATCTAATCGCTTTCTTTTAGCGTCCAACATCAACTCCATTTCAACTTTTGAAAGGTGACCATCGCTGTTCAAATCAGCATCTTCTAATTCTTTGGATGCCTCAACGGTAAGTTTTTCTTCTGCCATAATAGTGTCCTCTGTTGAATACTATTATTTATAAAAATCTAAAACTTGAACCCCTCATAATTACTTTCTTCTTTACCTCTGTCAAATACAGGAGTATCATCTTGCTTAGAAGCACCTGAATCAGTTAGTCCTGCTTGTGCATCTTCTAAATCAAATAGTTTCATTCTTGATCTATCAACACCGATCATGAATCTTTTGTTTGTAGTAGGATCAGAATAACGATTTTTCAACTGCTTCACCATTATGACACCTTGTTGTTCCAACTCCTCAGTACTTATAAGAGCAACCATAATGTCTGCTGTAGCTGGAAGTCCGAAAGATTCTGATGTGTCTGTGAGTTCTACATCACTGTTACCATAACCACTGCGAGTAGTTTGTGTAGCTGTAACAATAGGAACATTGAATTCACCTGCTAATCCCCTGAGTTCTTCTGCAATGCTTTTAATAATAGTGTAAGAATTAGCCGAGGTGTTTGCTTTGAATCTGCTACTAGCGCAAATATTCAAGTAATCAATAAATATTATATCAGGAATAAAGTTTCTTTTAAGTTTCAGTTCATCTAGCAATGCTTTAAAGTGTCCTGCGTGTGCTGATGCTGTAGGATATTCTTTAACAATAAGACGACCTTGTATCTTATCGTTTATCTTACTAATCCTATCTTCAAACATTTCTTTAGAAAGGTCTTTCAATTGATGAATAGGAACATTCATTAGATTCGCATCAATCCTTTCTGCTATTCTTTCTTCTGCCATCTCTAAAGTAATATATAAAACATTCCTGCCTTGAGCAATGTGTCCTGCTGACATATGACACATGAACAAAGATTTACCAACACCAGTACCTGCCAATGCTACATTGAGCGTTTTATTAGCCAAACCGCCGTCAGTAATTTTATTAAACATCTCCAAATCAAAAGGAAGTTTTTCTTCTAGTCTATGATAAAAATCATATCGTTGAGGAGCGTTGTCTATGTAATCATGACCGATGTTAGTATCAAATCCTACTGCGAGTGCGTCAGCAAATATACCAGGCAAAGCATCCTTGCCCATTTCTTTGTTTTTACCATCTATTATCTGTATACCATCCATAATAGCATTATAGATAGCTTTGTCTTTACAGAATCTCTCGGCTTCGTCAATCAACCATTCTTGATCTATTTCTTCATTCTCAATGTTACTTACAATTTCCTGTATCTCATTGAACTGTGTTTCAGAAACAGATTTATCATCTGTAACCGAAATCATAATAGCTTGCTTAGAAGGAGGGGAATTGTATTTTGTAGTATACTCCAATATTTTATTGAAGATTACTCTTTCTGAGCCGTTAGAGAAATACTCAGGCTTAAAGAAAGGAATCACCTTTCTCAAAAAATCTTCATTATAACAAAGATTAGATAAAACAATTTTTTCAATATTTTGTAACACTAACTATTTTCCTCAATAAATTCTTTGCGTATGTTTTCAACACATGCCTCACACAGATACAATTCTTCCGTATCCGTGTGAAAGCATAGTGCTTGATCAGTTTCGTATATCGTTATCTGACAACGATCACACTGACCTTTAGTCTTCGATTGCTTCAAGTTCTTCATAAACATTTTCTATATCTTCTTCACTTATTTCTTCTGTCATTATACCATCAGAACTTGAAATAGTGTATCTCTTAGTTATCCAATCAATGAAGGTGTCATCTTGAAGAATAGGCAACCAGAAATCTTTAGAGTATGTATCTGCTCTCCTTGATTTAGGATCAATTGCTTCTCCTGTTTTAGTGTTCACTCTTTGATACCAACCATTACTAGGTTTAATAACATGCCCAGATTCTAGTGCCATGTCAAGAAGACCACTCCACTTTGCGATACCGCCTTCAAAAGAAACTTCAACAGGAATCTTTGACTTCTCTCTTACAAAGCGAGATTTTTCAACATTGATAATGAAATTGTATCCTGTAACATCACTACCTGTTTTCTCCTGCTGTCTGCCGATGATGTAGATGTTATCTGCTGAGTAGTAGATGCCTGTGCCTCCTGACACAACTGCTTTCGGAAACATGCCAATCTCTTGATAAGTATGATTTACAACTACCATAGGGATGTCTTTGATTGTCAAGTGAGGAGTAACCATTCGGAACAATGACTTCATCTGCTTTGCTCTCGTCATATCAGCAACAGATTTTCCGTCAAGAGCGTCATCCACTTCTTTCTTAGAAGCTAGGTTGCCAACTGAGTCTACAACAACAATTACATGGTCTCCTCGCTCAAACCCATTCATTTGTTGCATCACATCATGTTTCAATTGTTCAATGTCAGTGATAGGCGTGTGAACTACTCTGCTAGTATCAATATTGAAAGTATCAAAATATGCCTGCGGCGTACCAAACTCTGAATCATAAAAAAGAACCACTGCATCATCATACTTATCCAAATACGACTTAGCAAGTAATAATGAAAATGCTGTTTTGAAGTGTTTAGAAGGACCGGCGAATACTGTCAGTCCAGGAGTCAGACCACCGTCAAGTCTACCGCTTAATGCTACATTAAGTGCAGGGACAGCAGTTTGAATTAAATCTTTAGTACCAAAAAACTTTGAATTATTAAGAATAGCGGTATCTTTTATAGTACTATTCTTTTTCAGTTTTTCTATTAAACTCATTATCTTCTCCGATCTCAAATTGTTTTTTAAATATTAGGAACATTATAACATGCTTTTCTGTCATTTGTCAATAGCCTAAGAAAAAAGACCCTCAAGAGTATGCTTCTCCTCAATTTCCCAGTCTATAGCTTTCACAATAGTATCCATAGGATCAAGGAATGCTTTCTGGAACATCAAATCATAGTCAACATAACGATGTAAATTAAATTCTCGAGGTATTTCAGAATTAAAAGAAATACAATTTTCTCGTATTGTATTAGGCTCTTTCAGATACAAGAATTTAATTTTGTCTCCCTCTTGTATCAATTCGTATTTACTAGTAAGTTTATTCTTCTTCAAGTAGAAATTATATAGTAGACTTCCTCTGACATGTATCGGACATTTCTTCCCATAGATAAATTCATTGCTGTGATATTCTCCCATATTATTACAGCCTCTAGGAAATGCTATCTCTTCTGCTGGCATATTCTTAAAATCATTTTTAGTTTTTTCAATAAATTTTTGAAGAGTTTTTTCATCCGCCGTGAGAGTCAATTTAACCGCTTCTTTGAGAGAAGCTCTGACCGGAGCGGGCGTTGATGAACGAACAATTTCTAACCCCATAACTTTTAGTTGAGGAGTTTGATACCTTGTTCCTTCATTGTCATAAACATTCATAGCATATCTTTTCTTGGCAACCCAGATAGATTTGTCTGCTATGGCTTCTCGTTTGAAAAATATCTTTTTCTCATACGCATTAGTATAGTCTACTAATTTATCCATCGCCTTTGAAATGCAAGGTTCAATTTGTTCAGTGCCAACTTTGTCCAGTATGTCAACAAGTTTTTCTTTGTCTTTGCCAGCAAAAAATTTATCTACAAGTCCTTTCATTGTGATGTAACAGGAATCTGTATCGGAATAGAAACTATATACTTCATCCTCAGTTCCACAAACTTCGTTCATGTATTCGTCTAACGCTTTAGCAGTTTCACGAATAATAACTTGACCTGACAATGTTATACCTTCAGCAATTCTCGTATCAAAAAATCTGAAATAAGCATTCGCCATCGCACCATAGAGTGAGTTGAGTTGAATTTTACGAGCCATCTGAAAGTTATTGTATTTAGCAATATCCTTTTTGTATTTAGGATCCTTTGTATCTTCAAAAAGTTGTTCGGACTCCTTCATTAGTTTTTTATATTTCAAACGATCATCAAAAAACTTTTGAACAATCTCTGGCATGTATCCTAGTTTGTCTCTAGAAAAACATTGACCATTAGAAGCGATTGCATTTTTAGTGTTGAATGAGTACTTGCGTTCTAACATACCATCTACAGTCACATCATACACTTCACCAGGTACTAGTGTCTCTGGAGACATGTTGTATTGCATAATAATAGAAGGATACAGTGAAGTAGCGTCAAAACTTTCTACCCACTCATAAGAACCTGGTTCAGGTTCCTGTACATACGCCCCTGCTATGCTCCTATTCTCTTTGAGTTCTTTTTGCCCAAATACTACATTCTGTTTCCACAGATGATTGTACAGCAAACAGTCCCAAGTTTTTACAGGAGAAGCTACATCAGAATAATTCATCTTACCATCGTATGCCATAGTAAAACAAAGTTCAATCAATTTAAGTTTGTCTTCTAGTTCATCTACGAGAACGGTATCAATGATATTATATTCAACAAATAAGTTCCAATCCTTTTCGTAAAAGTCCTTAAATGAATCGTGCGGATTCTCTAGCTTCTTGTGACCCAATTCAACTTCAGTAATATGATCTAGCTTGTATGACTCTCTAGTGACATAAGTAAACTTCCTGTACAAGTCTAAGTAATCTAACTGAGCTATTCCCCATATATCGTACCTCAGAAATTGACGATTTCCTATCTTAACCTCTTTTCTTTTGATGAGACTGAAAGGACTGAATCCTTTTTTCATATCATCGCCAAAAAGTTTCTCTGTTCTAACAACCATGTAGGGAATATCAAATAACTGAATGTTCCAACCAGTGACAGCATCGGGGGGATCCGTAACCCACCAATTCAAAAAATCATTCAACAATGCTTTTTCGTCTTCACACCAGCGGTAATCAACATTCAAGTGTGCTGTATGTTCAGTAGGAGTATACTCTCCGCAGCCCCAAGTAATTATTTCCTTAGTGTGTGCATCTTGAATAGTAATCAGTGTAATTTCTTCTAAAGGGTTCAATACATCAGGGAAGCCATGTTCTACTGTAGTTTCAATATCTATTGAAATAAGTTTTATTTTGCTTTGGTCCCAGGGAACTTCGTCAGGAAACTTTTCAGTTAGATATTGATAGTTCCAATCAGACTGACCATAAATCGGATAATTAGAAACATGAGAATAGTTATGGATAAATTCTTTAGCTTCAGTATTAGATTGAAACTTTACAGGAGAAACATTTTCTCCGAACATTGACTGATACTTGCTTGGCTTATCAGAAGGAACGAATAAAGTAGGTTGAAAATCGTGTCTGGCTGTCTGTCGTTTGCCAGTTTTACTGATACCCCTGTAGAGTATCTTGTTGCCGTAGTGTTTAGCGTATGTGTAGAACATTAAAACTCCCTATCATTTTAAACATTATACAATGAAGGGAGTCATATGTCAAGTGCTTAAACAGTAACTATGCCCTCGGCTATTAGTCTTTCTCGGTTAGCTAGGTGTTGCTCTTGTATATCATCTTTCGATTGGCCTTCATACCTAACTGCATGGCCTTCTTTAATCAAAATATCTCCTGCAAGACAATAGCGGTCTTCCTCTGAGTAGTAAACTACAAAGTCGCCTAAAATACGACCAAATTTTCCTTTCATGTCTTCGCCGTCTTTCGCTACACGAGTTTTTAGTACAGCAGTTTTACCGAGAAGGCTTTTCAGTCTTGCACCAGCAGCTTTACCGAATTTCTTTTCGACCTTATCACGGGTTCTAGACTCAGGTGTGTCTATTCCCATCATGCGAACTCTCTCGTCCTTTAACCAAACACCGAACCCAAGATCAATGTCAACGTCAACGGTATCTCCGTCCACAACCTTTCTTATTGTTGCTCTATATTCGTACATAGTTTATCCTGTAATCACTTGTTTGATAGAGGATGTTGCTACCTTATCATCAGGTACAACGATGCCACTACCAAATCTTTTATTATATTCATTTAACAAATCAGTAGAGGGACTGTATACCGAAACAACATGCATAGGCATAATCGGGACAATATTATCTTTTGCATAGGGGGCGTAAGGAGTTAGGCCGAGTACAAATTCGTACTCATTCTCAGGCTTAGGCCTCATCATGATATAACAAGGCTTTTCAATTTGAAGCATTCGTCCGCCTTCAAGGGTTACCTCTGTAACAGAACCAATGATATCTTCTCCTGAGGAGAGTTTTATAATTTGTACTTCGGCCATAACAAAATCCTATATTCAGTTCACTTTAATTTCTTTTGGTTTCTTCTCTTCGGGAATAATTCTTACAAGAGAAATACATAACATACCATTTTTAAAATCAGCATCTAGCACCTCAACGTCTTCTGACAAAGCAAAAGTGCGTGTAAAGTTTCTAGCTGCAATACCTTTATGAAAGTATTCTTTTTTATCTTCACCACGATCTTGCACACCTTGAACAACAAGTTTGTTGCCTTCTGGTACTACATGAATGTTGAATTCATCTTTCGTGAATCCAGCCGCAGCGATTTCAATGACGAAATTTTCATCGTCTTGTTTGATAATGTTATACGGGGGATAGTTATTAGATAATTCAGAAACATTTTCTAAGTTATCAAACATCTTATCAAAGCCCACGGTGAATGGACGAACATTATCTAAAATTTCAGCCATGCTGGCCACATTGTACTTACGAGTTACCATCTTGCGTCTCCTTTTCAGCGAGTATGTAATGGGACCCTTACGGCGTCCCGGTATTGTGTCAGATCAACTGACGAAACTATTTATACAAGATTTATAATTTGTTTTATCTTTTTTTACCAATATTATATTTAGGTACTAATTGCCAATCTGTTTTCTCTTTAAAAGAAACTATTTTGACTTGGCTCATAGGACAACCTACTAATTCCTCTGTATTGAGTATTTCAACTAGACCCCATTCTTGTAAAAGTTTACCGATAGTATTCCTTCTTTGAATATCATTTTCAGTGAAATCAGCTACTTTTCCATCAAGAGCAAACAACTCTTTAAAGTGAGTTATAAAATATCTTCCTTGCTTGTGCAGGATATGACAAGACTGATAAAGAATCTGATCTTTGCGGGAAGCTACCCCAATTCTTGAGAGGGTTTCTTTTATTTTTAAAAAGTTTTCTGGGTTGTCTAATTTGATTTCTAACGGAGAGTATCCAGGATAATCAATGTCAAAAAAATTACTACGGTCGTTCATTTTTCAAATACCTATATTATTACGACTTCAATTCACATAGGTATTTATAATTTTCCCCCTTTAGAGGTTTGTAACTTCAATTTTATAAGCTCTACATCATCTTCAGATAGAATACGCAATGCTTCTTTTGCTTTGATGAAGCTATAACCAAAAAATTCTTGAACTGCTTTTATATTAGACTCTTCAGACTTTATCCACTTGTTATATCTTTTTCCTTTTCTAACTACACCTTTCAAAAAATCAAACTGCATCTTTTTATCCAGATGTGGGCGAGAGTTCATCTCGTTGCCAGCAATAACAGTATCGGGAGAATAACCCATAGCACGATTAATAATGAAAGGATTATACTCTTTTTCAGTTCGCTCATCTAGTATCAGATCCTCTTTTGTATAATTTATTGCTTGAACATAATCAAAAGGACTTATCTTTTTGATTTTTTCCTCAAAGTCTTTTTCGTTTATATCCTCTTCAGGAGGACCTAGTTCTTCAAGAAAGCTCACTCTATCGTATCCCAAATAGTTTTCTTCTAGCTTTAGTTATCATTTGTCGTATCTTCCTAACTATAAAATACAATCTCTTTATGTTAGCCCATATTTTAGAGAAGATTGTTTTTATGCCATTCCAGATAGCCATGAAAAAATTCTTTATACCAATAAGTATTGCTAATACTAATCTCTTTATTCCGTTGAGTATCCCTAATACAACCTTTTTAATTCCGTTTACAGTACCTAATACTATTTTCTTGACACCATTTATAATTCCAAGAACAACCTTTTTAATTCCGTTAAATACAAATGAAAACACTCTCTTTATGCCACTAGAAGTGTTCGATGAAACAGTCTTAACACCACTAGAGGTACTAGAAAACAGCCCCCTCAATCCTTGTAGGATGTGCCACTGCCTTACTTTTTTATATTTTATTCTAACGATACAAAGTATTTCATTTGGTACAAACTCAAGAAATTCATTGTGATCATGAATGTGTTCCCAACCAATTTGACCATCGTCATCAAATACAATTCCCTTTACCCAAACTTCGTGAGAATATCCACCTTTAAATACTACTCTTATTTTAGAGTGATGATCTACTGTTGAAAATTTTGTATTCATTTGAATTTTACCGATGCCATTATTTCTGTTAGACAAGCTATAAGGTTAATTTCCTGATCTGCAACAAAGGCAGATTTATACTGATAGTCTGCAATAAGTAGAACCATCTGAGGAACTGTGGAAATTTCAGGCACCAAACTATCAAAAATAAATCTAAAAATTCCTTGAGGATCGCTATCAACATTGTTAGCAACCCACTTCCTCATCTTCTTCCAGTCTTTTTCTTTCAAAGAAGTGATAAGTTCTTTAGTATTTATCTCTGCTATATTGTTAAGGATTCCCTCATCAATGATGTCAGATGAGCTATACCTCTGCAATTCGTTTATGACTCTCCTGTAATCAGGGAAATATTTCTTCAGCAATTCTGCTAGAACAGAAGTCTTGTATTCAACACCTTCAGAACTTAATATGTCCTGCATACGCTTTAGAAAGGAAACACATAGATCAGGCTTATCTTCGTTTCTCAAAGCAAACTCTACTACTGTAGTCCTGCTATGTAGAGGAGCTATGATTCGCTGCTTGTAGTTACAAGTAAATATGAAACGACAATTTTCTGAGAAGTTTTCAATGAAAGCACGGAGAGCAGGCTGCACACTATCCTTGTTAAGATAATCAGCCTCGTCCAAAATTACAACCTTAGTTTTATTCTCAAAGCTGAAAGCACTAGCAAACTGCTTTATTTTAGTCCTGAGAGTATCTATTTGTCGTCCTTCGTCCGAGCCGTTGATAACAATATAATCACAGCCCAACTCTTCGCACAATGCTCTAGCTACTGTAGTCTTGCCTGTACCAGCAGAACCACACAAAAGGAGATTAGGAATCTCTCCTTTTTTCACAAACTCCTTGAATGTGGATTTAATATCATCAGGTAAAATACATTCATCTATAGTCTGAGGTCTGTATTTTTCGACCCAAAGAAAATTACCTTTATCCATTATTATCCACCAAACTTTTCTTTAATTGAAGTATCGTCATTGATAACCAATTCAATGTGCTTGCCTTCAGTTTCTTCTTCAGTAGAAGTATCATCCTCAGCAATTACTTCAGATTCTTGTTTCTCTTTATTCACTGTCATTGTTTACTCCAGCAAAAACGTCCTCGTCTTCGTTCATAACTTTCTTAACAAAACTAAGAGCAGGACCAGGGCGAGAGTATATGTACTCTATAGTCTCGCCGTACTTGTTGAATTCAACTACCCATCCATTAGTAGCCTCACGAATTTGTATCTCAAGGCGATCTTCGTTCATTACGAAATCTCCGAGGTCTTATCAAGTGCCAACCAATACTTGACATCAGTTTTCGTATTAGCAAGATACATGAATTTCTTTTCAGAAATAACCACATTATAATTGCCTGAAATAACTTTGAAGTTTTCTATTGCAAGATGTGCTGAAAATGTTTTATCACTTTCACCAATAACTTGTTTGAAAGAATTAGTCTTCGGGGTTGCAGGATCACCTACAGTCAGAGTAACTTGATTACCATCACCGATCACACTCAGCATAGGAGCACCAGTGATGCCAACTGCCTTTGTAATCATGTTGAGAGAGTCTTCAGACAGATCAAAGCTGTAGTATTCATCTACTTCGATTTGCTTGTTAGGAGCAGAAGTTATGATTGCAGGATCAGCATAATAGTATTCAAAAATACTTTGATCTTTAGAGACTGACAGCGATTCAGTACCGAAATTCACATCAGTGTCTTCCATAAGAGTCAAGAGTCCGAGTAAGCTGTTAAGGTCGTAAATCGCAAACTCCCGATCAAAACTTTCCGAAACAGTAGCACGAGCAAAAATGTTTTTGCCTGAACTAATAGTTGATAGAACATTGCCTTCACGGATTAGAATATTAGTATTCACACCTGCAAAGTTTTTAAGAACCGAAATTGTTTCATTGCTAATTTTCATATTGTACCTCAATTTGAATTTGTATAACCAGTATACAAAATAAATAATATAATGTCAAGAGTCATTATTGATTCTATCGTGTTCATAGAGTGCTAAGAAAGCATAGTGAATTACTTTCATCAAGTCTTTCCTATGATCTGAAGGATCTCCTTTCTTACCGTATCTAGCGTTGTACTTATCGACATTGCCTAGAAAAAATCCTAAGCCATGTCCTCTATCGACTATGACTTCGGAAGACTGAAGTCCTCCTTGTCCATAGTGTCCCTTGTAAGTAGAGTCTATGTACTGCTTAAACTCTTCAATAAGGGCGTCCTCGTTAAACTTGTAGATTTTATTTTTCATTTAAAACTGCCTCTTTCAAATACTCTATACCTGGACAGTCTGTAAATACATAATCCTTTGCACACAAAACAATGTCCAAATTTCTATTATCAATAAAATCATCTACCATATTTTTAAATGTCTCTACATCTAGATTTGCAGAAGGGTCAAACCACTCACGTTGGTATCCTGCAATTTCTCGTAATGGAAAAATACCACGCTTAAATTGTCCTTCTAACGATTTGATCGCAGACTTGCCTCCTCTATACATATATTGAAATTCATATGGATCACCATGAATACTATAATCGGAATTGCGTGAAGAAGGATTAGTAGTATATCCAAATCCTAAATATTTGTGTCCAATTATAATATAAAACCACCAACATTTTTTATTATTTGACATAATATGGTTTAGCCTCATTTATATAATCAATCAAACGATACTTTCTACCATCATTCCAAATATCTGTGTGTACAAAACCATTTAACATAGCCTTCGGTACCTGTTCAGTACCACCACAACACTTATACATTTGAATCAGAGCTATAGCTAAACTTTTTTCATCATGTTGTTTTGGCTCCAGTTCACAAACTTTATTCCATTCTTGATATGCTTCATCTATTGCTTGCATAAAAGCATAATGAGTTGCAAATACATTCTGTACAAGTGCTGCCAACTCTTCCATTAACTTATCACTAACTACTAGATTGGCGTTGGAAAAGTATGATTCTATATCTCTCCACACAGACCAAACAGAGCTGTGAAATTCATCATTATAAAAATATTTTGATTGATACTGACATGCTAGTTCCGTAGCTTTATGTGACTTTGTTTTCCAGAACCCGTCAATATGACTAAAACAATTAGAAAACTTTGTGTTTTTAAATTTGTCACTTAGAGGAAGACATCCAAAACTTTCACATATAGACAATCTGTTTTCAAGATCAACATACTCCAGAGTGTCTGTAACTTTATCCACTCTTATAGTTTTAATGGCATTCTTTAATTTCATATATTTGCCTTGGGGTTTTTTTCCTACACCGTTACTAACTTGAAATTGCTGTCTAGCTTCTGCTAAAGAAGAAGCCTCAGCACCCCACATATCTACCTCGTAGTCCTCCCAGTTTGGATATCGCTCACCGTTTTCATCAACCCAAAGGCCGGACGCAACCATTATAGCAGCTATAACAGCAGTGTGTTGTGCGTCCGCTGAAACAGGAGTGTGTTGTGCGTTAGGTGAAACAGGTGACTTCAGATGGGTGTGCATAACACCCACCAGAATAGACATACAGGTATCATTGTAATTTTCTAGGATTTTAGCTATATGCTTACAATCCAAAATTCTTTGTAGGTCCTCAGCAATAAGATAATCCCCCAATCTAATCTTCCAAACTTTATTACGTTGGCTTGGACGCTTAGGTCTCATTCTAGCCTTAATTTTTTTCAAGGCTTTTTTAACCTCAGGAGACTTCATGGCCTCTTCAAGATTTTCAGCCATAGTACGGACTGACTCTATTTCTTTATCCAATTCATAATATTGAGAATAAAGATTGATAGGAACTTCAATTTTTTGATTTTTCCAAACAAAAGGATATAAAAACTTTTGATTATTTGATGCTTTGATTATGGGTGTTACTGACATTTTTTAGTCCTCACTAATAAAAATATAGTATAACAAAGAATGATGATGATGTCAAGCCTAAACCTGACATCATCCGTAGAATTACCACTGCTCTCCTACGTTAGCTAAGTCAGCAGTATCTTCTTCGATCAACTCAGAAGGGTTCTCAGGGTCTACCTTACCATACAGATCAATGAATGCTGCCTTAGTGTCAGCGTCAAAACGATTTGTACATAAAGTGATAGCCTTGAGCTTGTCCTTGAACACACCATACGCATTGACAATATGCTCAAGCCTACGGGTGCTGACAAGCTCATCAATGGCACCCTCAAAGAAGGTCTTACGAATAACCTCAGACCAAGTGACAAGATGAGTAGCAAAGTCCTCATCCTGATAGCCAGCCTTGCTCATCTTGTTAAGGATGATGCGCTTCTCTACGGCTGCTGTAGGATACTCCTGCTCCACGGTGATTGCAAAACGCTCAAGGAAAGCCTCGTCCAGCAACTGTGCGCTGATAAACTTGCCATCATCTGAGCCACGACCTTTAGTGTTAGCCGTTGCAACAATTGTAAACCCGGGAGCAGGAGCGACGGTTTCGCCAGTCTTCTTGTTGAAGTAAGACTTGCCCTCAAGAATTGCTTGAAGACACATTAGCTTATTAGAGCCTCTGTCTACCTCGTCAAGAATAAGAACAGCCCCTCGCTTCATAGCGGTGAGGACGGGACCTTCTCTATAGACTACGTTACCATCAACCAAAGTATTGCCACCGATTAAATCGTCCTCGTCGGTCTCAATACTAATATTAACACGGATAGCCTCACGCTTGAGTTGGGCGCAAACTTGCTCAACCATCGTGGTCTTACCGTTACCGGATAAACCGGATATGAAAAGAGGATAAAACATATCACCCTTAAGGATAGTCTTAAGGTCTTTGTGAAACCCGAAAGCTACATAGGTATCGTCTTTAGCAGGTACCAAGCCCTCAATCTCCATAGCTAATTTAGCCATTGAAACAACCTTAGACTCAGATGCAGCGACAGGAGCAGGTGTTACAGTAGGTGTAACAGCCTCCATGATAGGCTTTCTTACAGCGGGAACCGCAGAAGTGCCTGTGAACATTTCAGTCAAGTCATAAACACCTCGCTCAACCTTGAACTTATCCTTGAGCAGAAAGCCTGGGTGATTGATACCTATAGACTTGGACTCACGGATGATATCCTTACGGGATACATAGTTGTTGCCGTCAGCGTATGAACGGAGAGTGTCAATAAGTGCGTTACGGTCAGTCATAATATAAGCTCCTCACAAGCTATTAATAATAAATTTTAGTGCGTTTTTTCAGTTTATACCGTTATTATAAGTGATATAGAGTCAAATGTCAAGCATTTATTCAAATTTTAATCCCTGAAATATCAATAACTTAGGCAATTTCTGGGACGAATTTCTGTACAAAGATGCGCTGCTGAGCCTTAGAGCCTGCAAATTTGCGGAATCCTCGGAGCAAATCGCCCTTCTTAGCAGATTTGACCTCAAGCTCCTCGTCCTCAATGCCCAGCTTGTTGCCGTTCATAATGTAGCGTACATCAAAGCCTTTAGTATCACGGACTTCAATGAGACCTGAGGCCCGCTGAGGCTGATAGATTTTCTCCCAAGCACCGTAGCCCATATCTGGATTGCCGATAGTAGCATAGTCCTTGCAGTCCTCAAGTGAGCGTTTGCCAAACTTATCCAAAATGTGATAGTTCACAACCTTAGAACCTGTGATATCTTTGTACATCTCAAGTAGAGTACAGGTCAACTCTGCGTTGCGATGTGCGTTACCTTCAATCAATGGGTAAGTAGATGAACCGTATTTCAACACAGGCGTATGCCGCCAGCCAATCTGAGCAGGTACCATCTCGCCATTAAAAGGTGATTCTTTCCACAGGTCAGCAAAGTCAGTAGCAACTCCGTCAGTCAGGATAATAGTGTTAAGAATTTCAACACCGGTAGCCTTACGAAATTGTTTGGCAATCTCGATACCTATAACAAGTGTAGAATTTAGAGGAGTGGCTCCCATAGCAAGAGCCTTATTATCACCCATCCATACAGGAAATTCACCTTCACCATGTCGATAATTCAAACGATAATCAAAGGATGCCCTCCAAAGTAGCAGATACTTGTACGCTTCCTCGAGTTGACTCTTACTGAAGTCTGAAGTCAGCAGCTTGACGACCTTAATATCCTCAAATACAAAGTCGCCGACCTTAGCATTGACTTTAGCCCCCCCATATCCATATTGACTAGTGAAACCATACACCTCAAAAGGTACATTGATTTTACGGGCAAACATAGTAAGGTTGATAAGTTGCGAAATAGTGTCAGACATATTACGGAACATAGAACCTGACATATCAAGGTACATAACAAAACCGTGATTTTTGCCTTCAGGAATTGAAGTGACTTGCTTGAACAAATCTTCCGAAGTCTTATAAGCCCAGAGGCGATCTTCGTTAAGGTCACCTGTCTTAGCAGTTTTAGCCTTGATAAATTGTGATGCCTTGCGCTTCATTTCAAAGGTAGAAACCATTTGATTGATTGTCTTGCTGTTTTGTGCAATGAATTCCTTGTACAGTTTTTCAGCATATACTTTCGTATCTAGATCCCTGTAGCTGCCAACCTCAACAATATCCCACCTGTAAACATCACGAGGCTGTACAATAACGTCTGTCAGATCGAGATTAGTGGGTATGTTGATATACACTGAGTCCTTAGTACGAGTCTCTTTATCTAACAAATCTACCTCTTTTTCACGGAAAGAATTGTCAGTAATTGAACCAACACCACCGTCATCTACAAATTCTTTAATGACCTCAGGTGCTTCATAAACTCCTTCACCTACATCAACACCTTCATCATCATCTGATTCTGAAGCAGCTTGAGTATCGTCTGACTCTTCATCAGTCTCCTCACCGCTGTTACCATCAGCCGAACCGCCTTCCTCAGTCTCGTCCTCGTCTGAGTCTGACTGATCCCAAGATGACATATCGCCGTCCATGTCCATGTCGCTGTCATCTGAGGAGGAATTGATTTCATCCATCAACTGCTCAATATCATTCTCAGCAGTTTCCTGAGCCTTGCCGTGTAGTTCACGGGCAAGTTCTTCAACCTCTTCCCATGTTTCAGTAGTCGCACAACGCTCTACAAATGGACGCTCAGTGTCCGAGAATCGAACATTGAGGAACGAACCGACCTTGAAGTGTAGGTTGATACGGTCAATAAGAGGGAGGGTGTTTACATCGATGTCCTTGACACCGAAAAAGTCACGCTCAAACAATTCACGATAGCCTGCGTAGAAACTACGCACCAAACCAGGATACCGTGTCTTGACCTTGCGCTCAATACGGGCATCCTCAACTACATTGAGGAAACTTTTAAGAGTACGATCCTCGCAAACAGCATCATGCCAACCTTCTGCGGGAGTCTCGTGTACATGACCGACCTCGTGACCGATAAGCAGGTCTTGCATACAAGCAGGCATATCCTTCCACTTAGGAATGAACATAGTGCGACTAGTAGGATCGAATGCTGCGGTTGGGAGATCAGCCTTAACTTCTACCGTGATGTTTTCGGTAGACAGTAGTTTTGCCAATAGTGACTTTTGTTGAATTTGCATATGATGGTCCTCACAACCGTTTTCTCATTTTGTACCGTTATTATAGAGGATTGAAGGTCAAATGTCAAATACAATTTTAGTAATAAAATCAAGCACTTAGAGCAGAGTTGCCGTAAGTGCTTGTTTTATATGGTATTTTATTTTTAATTATTTTTATCAATTAAATCAATGACTTACTTTTTATTTAGTTTATTTAGCTCTCTTTTTTGTTTCTTGTGTTCGGATTCCATGATTTTGTTTCTAGCATTTAGGCGCTTAGTTACTTCAGCCGGATCCATCCAATAATCCTTACCCTCTAGTATACTATCTATTTCATCCTTTGTAAAGAAGCCTTTGTACACTCTAGACATTAAATTTTTTGCCCACTTGTCATTGTGGCTAACTTGAGCTAACATTTCATTTCCCTTTCCGATAGCTCCGCCTGAAAAGTTATGGAACATGAAAATACTGTGTTCGGATATTTCACACACATCTGCCATCAAGAACAAAAAGGTAGCTGCTGACATGCAAGCTCCTTCTACTATTGCAACAACAGTAGCTCTCGATTCGGACATAGCACTCATTAATTGAACTGCTGTTAGTGCTTGGCCGCCATAGCAATTTATGTGCAAGTAAACTACATCTTGTTCGTTTGATGATCTAAGAATTTGCGTCCATTCAGAATATTCTTCTGGATTTCCAATAGCACTGTTCAAATAGAAGTCTAGTATCTGACCCGTGGGACGATTAAATACACCTCTGACTACTGGAGTTACATCGTAATCTTTGTCTCTGGATAATTTAGACATACTATATACTCCTTTAAATGTTATCGTAATAACGGGTAACTGATTTTATTTTTTCAATCTGCTTGTCAATAATAGAATTTCTTCCGGGCCAATGTATATAATCCTTGTCTGGATTTTTTTGTAAGTTATATAGTAAAGGTAGAATAAGATCCTCTACTTGTTTAAGTTTTGAAACGACATCCTGTTGAACTAACTCTCTGTGTTCGTTAATCATAGAAGAATCATCATTGTTAATAATCAAAGCCTCCAACCTTTCTAGTTTATCCATTAGAGGTTGAATCTGTGAATTATCTAGTTGAGCCACTACAGGATCAGGTGTAGCAGTTTCACTCTGTGGCATTTCATCTACAGCAGTAAATCCAAAATCCCAATCATCTGACATTAGAATTTTTCCTTTTATAATTTTTAACCTTTTTATCCATACTCTTCAATGCTCTTTCAATTTTGAGTTTAGAAGCTCTCATAGTAAAATTTTGACCTACCATATGATCGTATTCGTGCAAAACTACTCTGGCAGGAATGCCACTAAATTCTTCTACTACCTCTTCATTTTCTTCATTGTAATATTTCAAAGCACATGTAACAGGTCGTTTTATCATCAACCATAAACCTGGATATGACAAACAGCCCTCTTTCATTATTGTGGTTTGGTTACTTACTCCAATCAATTCTGGATTAAAAAAAGTTTTTCCTGGCATGTCACCTATTTTATTAATGACAAACACTTTCATATCTAAGCCTACTTGATTAGCTGAAATACCAATACCCCCAGTTTTAACCATAGCAACATGCAGTTTTTCACTTATATCTTTAGCATCGTTCTCTTCAAAGTTAAAGTCCGCAGGGGCTTTTTTGAGTAGTGGATCAGTAAAACTTATTAATTCTAAATCTTCCATTATGACATCACCGAATAGTTGTTTTTCTTTTCAAACCTAATTACATTTCTAAACTTATCAAATAACTGATCTGATTTATGACTAATGACAAAAACATTAGTCTCTTCACCAATAGTATTTAGTAGTTGCATAACATAATCAGTACCATTTACATCTAGTGAACTATCAAACACTTCATCTAAAAGAAGAAGGTTCGTACTTGCACTATTCTTCATCTTAGCAATTGTTCTCCAAGTGAACACAAGTGCCAAATCAATCCTTTGTTTTTCTCCCTCACTAAAAGAGGCGTAACTAAATTTATCTCTGTGTCTAGATTTAATTTCTTCTTTGAATGTTTCGTCAAGATCAAATTGAACAAAGAAGTCCATTGACTTCAAATATTTGTTTACTAACTTATTTATCAAAGGTAAGTATTGACGAATAATTTTAGTTTTAATACCAGAGTCTTTTAAAAGAGACTCTGCTATATTATGGTATTCTTGGTCTTCTTTTAATTTAGTTTTATCTTCAGTCTTTGAAATCAAAACTTTAGCTATTTCTTTTAATTTATCTGTTTCGTTTTCTATGTCCCCAACTTTATTTTCAGTTTCAGTTTTTTCAAGAACTAACCTTTGAAGGTGAGTTTGTGTAGACATAATAGTATTATTCGTATCTACTATTTTCTGTTGCAAGGAAATAAATTCATCATAGGTTTTATCTAAACTATCCCACTCACTTTGCAACTTGGTACTTGCGTCTTCTAGTTCAGTTATTTTATTTTCTTTTTCTTCTTTTATTTCTTCTTTAAATTCATGAGGAATCCCTTGCTTACAGGTAGGACAATCATCATGATCAGCATAAAATAATAATTCTTTTTTCTGTTCCTTTATTTTTCTTGTAAAATCCAGTTTAAAGGATTCTAACTTTTTGCGCTTGCTTTCTATGTCCCCATATTTGTCTTTGACTTCATTATCGAATTTAACCTGTGAAAGCAAAGTATTAATAGTACTTTCGGTGGAATTTATTTCATCAATTATTTTTTCTATTTTTTCCTGCTTGTCTGTCTCTAAAGTTTCTATGTACTTTTTCTGTATATTTGCTTTTTCTTTAGTTATGGTTAGTTCAGTTTCTATCTCAGATAACTTGCCCTTTAAGTCAGTCATCCTAGTCTTCAGTACTTCTTTCATTGTAGTAAAGATGCGAATGTCTAAAATATCCTCAATAATCTCACGGCGAATATTAGGAGTCAACTGCATAAAAGGAGTGAATGAAGCACTACCAAGAATAACAATCTGAGTAAATGATTTGTAGTTTAGTTTTAGAATGCTTTCTTCTAAATATTTTTGATAATCTCGTATACTTGCATTCTGATCTATTAACTCACCTGAAATTTCAATATCAAAAATACTCGGCTGACTTCCTCTCCGAACCAAATAAGACTTAGATCCTATGGTAAACTCAACCTCAACAACCATTTTTTTACGATTGATAGTGTTTATCAATTGCGGCTTAGATATATTTCTAAAGGGCTTGTTGAAAAGTGCGAAAGTAATAGCATCTAACAGAGTAGACTTACCTGCGCCATTCTCTCCTAGTATGAGAGTACTGCTACTTCTGTTTAGTTGTATTTCGGTGAAAGCATTTCCTGTAGATAGGAAGTTTTTATAACGTATAGTAGAAAAATTTATCATGCATGATCCTGAGCTTCAACGTATATTGTTTGAAGTAATGTTTTCAATGTTTCCTTATTAACATTAACTTCAATGCCATCAACATATTCTTTTAACAATGACATAGTGTCTTCTAAGTCAACGTCTTCACCTATTGCCTCATCTTCAAATTCCGACAAGTCTTCAATTATTTTCAATTCAATTAAATTACATTGATACAAATTATCTATAAGGGTATCAAACTTCCCAAAGTCAGTTTTCTTTGTAACAATTACCTTTATACAACAATTTTCATAAAGAGAATAATCAATAGATTCAATGTCATCTCTGCCAGATTCGGTTGTATCATCATAATATATTTTGTGAAATATTTCATTTGGATTGTTAATGTATTCAATTTCTTTTTTGTTAGTGTCATAAAGTGCAAACCCTCTAGGATCATCCCAATCAGACCATGTTATTTGATAAGGGTTTCCCATGTATGTGATATTGCCTTTAGTATGCCTGTGATGGAAATGACCACTAACAACCATAGGAAGATGACTAAAAATAGAAGGATCCATACCATGAGGATTAGGGGATCCACGATACATCTGATAACCAGAAAACTCAAAGTGTCCCAAACAGATGTCAGCTTCTGACTTGGAAATAATTTTAAAAGATTCTTCATAATTTTCACTGCATATCCAAGGCACGAACAACACTTTGCTCTCGCCCATTTTAATTTCAGTAACTTTCTCGTAGAGAGTAATGTTTTTATAATCACTCAATAGTAGGTTAGGAGAATTTACATCGTTTGTATTCTTAAAGTAAGTATCATGATTACCAGGTATCATGTGTAAATCTATATTAGCTTCCTGTAACTTATCAAAGAAATACTCTTTACAGTTTTTAAGAGTATTATAATTGATATACTTTCTTCTGTCAAAGGTATCCCCAAGATCAAAGACTGTTTTTATTCCTTGCCTTTCAAGTTCAGGGAAAAAAACTTCTTCATAAAATCTTCTGAAATGAGAATCAAAATGCTTAGAATCGCTTCTTGCACCAAAGTGCAAATCTGTTACCATTGCAAACTTCAATTTTAAACCTCGTAAATTGCTGAGTTAGCGCCATGCTCTGCTACTTCTACTTTAACACAACAACACCTTCCGTCAGTCATGGTAACAACAAGTTCGTCTGCAAAATTGAATGCATGTTCAGCAAACTTTTCTGCACCCACTCCGTCCATTATAACTATCTCAGCCAAACCTTTATGTTGTAGATCATAGAAGTCAGCTAGATAGGGGTCCATTTTGTCTAATACAAGTTTGTGATCAAAATTTTCTTCTAGCCAATTTTTCAATTCTTTAAGACCACCAAAATCTACAACCCAATTCTTGTTATCTAGTTCCTCACATGCAAAGGTAAAAGTAAATGCTAGACTATACCCATGTAGTAGACTACAATGAGAATGATCTGCATTTGGCTGCCTGAATACTGCTGATAGACCAACATTGTGACCATACTTTTTTGTGCTATAGTGCATTACCTATTCTCCCACTTGTATGCGTGTTCTACAATATCTTCAATTGAATATATAGGATTCCAGTTCAAATAATTTATTGCAAGATCGATGTTTGCAAATGTTTGCGCCGGATCTCCAAGTCTTCTTCCTTCATAATTTATTTGTATTTTCTTTCCTGTATAATCCTCAAAAGCGTTTATAACATCTATAACACTTTCACCTTTGCCTGTTCCTATGTTAAATACCCTCTCTGGTCCTTCATATTCTAATGCTTTTATGTGTGCATCTGCAATATCATAAACATGAGTATAATCTCTTATACAAGTCCCGTCAGGTGTGTCGTAGTCTCTACCAAAAATAGTAAAAGGGAGATCCTGCCCAAAACATCTAGCAAGAATGGGAACTAAATGCGAGTAAACATCTTGACAGTAACCGTGCCTGTTCAATGGATCAGCACCCGCAGCATTGAAGTATCTAAGAGCCAGTGTTTTAATACCGTAAGCTCTATCATAATCTTTCAATACTTCTTCAAACATGTCTTTTGTTCTACCATAAGGCGACATGGGATTTTTTCTATTATTTTCTGTTGTAGGAAATTTTGGGTCATCACCATATACGCTACTAGAACTACTGAAGATAAATTTTTCAACACCTGCCTGAATACACTTATCAAGAAACCTGATGCTGCTAACAACATTATTATTGTAGAACACTGATGGTTCCTCAACGCTGCGACCCACTTCATGGTCAGCAGCAAAGTGTATCACTGATTTAATGTTGTGCCTTTTCATAATATCTAAAACAACATTATCATCAAATGAGCAAGTATAAGAGTTCTTAGTTGTGTCTGCAACCCAATCTACAACAACAGGTTCATAACCTGCAGCTTTCAACTGCATGACTGTTTGTGTTCCTATGTAACCATTACCACCTGTAACCAATACACTATCTTTCATATTTTGCCTTTGTTACGGATTTACGATAATCAGTGTGACCTCTCAAGTAGGAAGAGTTCTCACCGTCTAACATACATTCAATGGTTCTGCCTATTGTTCCATTTTGATAATCACTTATCTTACCTATATTATACTTATCTAAACTGTCTGTGTCAATAGAGACAATCATTCTTTGCAATTTTTCTATTGCATCGTCTATTGACCAAGGAACATACATGTGATTAGCGTTGTTGGCAAAAACCTCAGGAAAACTTCTATATGCTGGGAACAGTGTGAAGCAGCCCATAGTGTCTGCCTCACTGACCGTATTACTGACCCAATCTTGTAGCGCACAATTGAAAAGTACCTGACTATCAGCTAACAAACTGTAGTATTCATTCTTCTTTAGACCTGTATATATTTTAAAGTTTGCTGTGTTTCCTGACTGAAGTTTCATTGCTCTATCTACATAGACCTGATTGTTGCTCTTTAGTTCAGGATGACCACAGAAAATAGCAAACTCCATTTCAGTATCTATTTTGTAGTATTCTTCAGCCAAGTCCATGTAAAAATGTGGCAGTTTCTCATCATCCCAGCGAGAAGAAAAACATACACGTTTTGTTCTGTCTTTGAGTTCTTTTGTAGGTGTTACTCGTTCTAATACTTCTGACTTACCGTAAGGCAACCCTGTCACATAAATTGGTTTCTTGAATCCTGCAATACGAAGATGCGCTACAAATTCTTCTGATGCTACCATGATACCATCAACAAACTGATCGACCATTTCTTCATACTTACGCATCCAATCAAACATACCTTCACGAATTAGAAAATCGTCTGGGTCAACAGTTTGTGCCAAGAAGCGTAGAAACACTTTGGGTCTATATCCTTCTGGACTTTGATCCATAATGTATGGCAAACATTCAAGTCCTGGAGTAAACATATCTTCATAGAATATAACATCATCACTTGTCACTTCACCATTCTTCATCTTCTGAATAAGATTCATGTGCTGCGACAAACTATAGTAGGTTCTGCCGTGTGCATCAAGCACACTTCCTGTTACAATAGCCTTAGAGTTATCAAGTTCTTCTCCTTGAATAACTTCATAGTCAATGCCTTGTAACTTGAATACTCGTTCATTCCATTCTTGTAACTGTAGAGTGTAGCGGCTCTCATAAGATTCTAAACCAATGTAAAATAGTTTACGCATTATCTAATATTGCTCCATTCTCATCATCTTCATAAACTTCAACTTGAACGAATCTACCTGGATAGTTTACTTCAATATAGTCTAGTAAATCTTCTGCTAACATTTCGCATGACTTATTATCAGCTTGCATAATGTCAGCCCTAAAAAGAATTTCAAGATCACGCTTGAACAAAATAAATTCTACATCCCTGTCATTGTGAAAAACCTCAAGCGTCACATAAAAATGAAATATGTGACGATGAGGATGTTTAAGAAATTCTACACCTTTAGGTGCGTTAGGATACCTGTGTACACCTTCTTTCTGAAAAGATACTTTTATTTTCCTAGACGTTACTGGCATCAAACCACTCCGGTATTTGTCGTTTAGTCCACTTAGCAAAGCCTCGTTTGTAAATACGATAATAGTTACGATATGCTTCAATCACATTAGGCAACTTTGCATCGTTAGGCATTGCTTGTGGAATTTCTGTTAGATCACCTTCAGGTATGTTTGAAGGAGTATTACATATTATATGTTCAAGTTTACTCTGTGTCAAGTGGATTCTACCATATCGGTGAGTGTACTCTTGACACAGAGCAGACCATAACCTGAACATATATTCATAATTTGCTTTAGTTGCCCTCGTCCAAATGCCTGAAGGGTGATTTATGTGTGAGGCCTTGTAGACATTGTTTTCCAGAACGGTATCAGTCAAACGCCATCTTTTTATATTACGATTGTTGGCAGTTTTACCTTGATACATTGTGCCGTCAAGTACACGGTGTGCAGTAGACATAAGTTGAGCGTACTCAATTATCATCTTCACGACATGGCGATCACAGTGCATTTGTGCCGAAACAACAGGGTCTTGGTCTAAAGCAAATATATTCATATCAAATTCCTCAAGTTTACCATTACATGATAACACTAAAATTTGATTGTGTCAAGACATAATATTTTTAAATGTTGTTTCAAATTCTTCGTTGATGGTAGTTTCTTCGGCAAAGTTCTGCTTGTGATATACCCTAGCCATTTTTCGGATTACTCTTTTATCCAAGAGTTCTTCTTCATGAACCTTATTCACAATCTCTTTAACCAAGTCTCTTTCAGCATCCATTCGGGTCATGGAGTTTGAAATTTCTACAATTGCATTTCTAACTTTTTTCGGATCCATAATATAATTCCTTCTTTAACAAAATAAATCTTCTAATGTTTCTTTCTCTGATGGTTTAACATGTGAGATGCTTTTTGATTTCTTTTTTTCTTTAAAGATACTACCCCAACGGCCCATCCAAGCATTGAAAGAATCTATATCTTTAACATCAAAAAGTTGTTGTCCTGATATTCCAGGGTATCTTTTATCAGCTAGTTCCCATAGCTTATTTTTATCGTTTATAAGTTCTTCAAGTTCATCCATGAAGTTTTTTATAGACACACTGCACAGTGCAGTTCTTGCAGTATACCAAGTGCTTAGTTCTCCGTATTTTTCTTTATAAGGAACTGAAGGGACATTCAAACATTCGTGGAATCTTTCCTTTGTCATACCAAGATCGTAAACACGGTTTATGTCATTCATTAGAATATCGTATTGTATATCTGGATGTGACTCTCTTGGTTCTCCTATCACTACGGAGTCTGCACTTCTTGCCCTAGTAAAATTCATTGTTCTTCCAGAGCCAGGAATATAATCTCCGTTGTTAATCGACCCTCTAATATAATACATACCGGTTTCTACGCCTCTAGAATGTGTAGTAGAATCGTATGAGATATGTACATCACCGTATAATCCAGTGTGTAAAAATATGAGATAAGGTATCATCCTATTAATAGAACCTACACCTAAAACATGTAGATGAAGTTTTCCATTCTCATCTCTAACAGGAACCTGACTAGCAAAGAAGGCTTTCTGAATATCTTCTAACGGACCAGTACCTAATGCAGCCCCTCCCATCGCCACTCCGCCTATACGAAAATGATCTTCTTTCGGTACAGTTTTTAATATAGTATCTATCCATTCAAGATATGTTTCTAAATCGCCGCCTTGACAAATCATAAATGGTTTACAGGAACTGTTGTTCTCTTTAAATACTTCAATTTGACGGGCAACATTATCAGCAGTTTGTTGTGCATACTTTTGACGATTCTCTCTGTCAAAATAACGATTGCTAGTGTCATTCCTGTCTGATGCTCCTGTAGTGATTACAGGTATCTCATCAAAACTCATTCCTATGTCAGCCCACTGAGACTGATTCTGATAAACCTCTTCTCTAAGGTCGTTCATGTTAGTGCCTTTAGGCATTTTATGAGCGAGTGTAACCATTTGCAACCCGCCTGAGTCTGCATGTAAGTTATGAATAGACGGCTTTAACACGCTCAACTTTTCACCGTAAGAGCTTTCTGCCCAGGCATTATATAAAATAGAAAAGGTGTGTCCAGATTGATTGCCAAATATGTCAGTAAACATATCATTAACTACGGCAGCAGCTTCTGGATTGCCTTTTAATCTCGCAAGCTGCATAAATGATGTGCCTGAAGCTACATATTCTAACTTCACGATTTTAACATCTCAATCAATAGTTTTGCTTCTGCCATGGCATCGTCAAGTGCATTATGATTGACACCTGTCTTTTCGATCTTTCTTCCAAGTATACTGGTCAATGTACGCATGTCATAAATGTCCCAAAACTTCCAGGGCAGATGTTTGCCATAATCTTTATCCTTATCCCAACCTATGGCATAGTAGGCAGATTCTAGAATTGTAATATCAAAACTAGAACCGTTGCCCCATATAGGATTGCCTATTTTATAAAAGTCAGCAAACTTCTCTAGTGCATAGTCAAGAGGTTGGGGGTCTTTCTGCCAAGATTCTTGTGCTTCTTTAGATTGATTCTTCCACCATTCAATTGTATTTCGGTCTATATGTAATCCATGATCACGGCAGTCACTAGCATCTACATTAATGAAAAATTCATCAAGTATTCCTTCTTGCAAGTTAAATGCAACTGCGCCTATAGAAACGATGCAGGAGTTTGGTCGTGTGCTGAGTGTTTCTAGGTCTACTACAACCTGTCTGTCTGTTGGCTTTATTCTCATTAACAAGCGTGATCCTGTTGTAGTTTAATATTATCAAAGAATTCTTTCTTTGTAGAAGGGTCAGTAAAGAAACTTCCTCGAAGCACAGTTGTTTGTGTCAAAGAACTATGGGCTTTGATACCACGGTTTTCGCAGCAACCATGAGTTGCCTGAATATAAACACCGACATGCTCTGCTCCGGTGTGCTTTTGTATTTCATCTGCAATGATAACATTCAATTCTTCTTGAAGAGTTCCACGCATGGCACACCACTGAGCGATTCTTGTATACTTACTAAGTCCTAGTAGTTTATCGCCTGCAATGATACCAATATATGCTGTTCCTGTAACAGGCTGATGATGGTGTGAACAAACGCTTTTCAATTCACTTCTAACTACCAACATACCTTCATAGCCATTGTCTATGTAGTTAGGAAAAGAGTTAGGATTGGGCATTTCATCATAACGACCAGACATAATTTCATTGATATACATTTTTGCCATACGGCGCCCAGTGTCTTGACTGTTAGGATCATTATCTCTATCAATCACTAAACTGTCAATGACTGTCTCAAATTTTTGAGCCACTTCGTCAATTAGCTGTTCTTTTTCATCGTCCATGATAAACTCAGAAATATTATCCGCAGCGTAATACCGTCTATTTGCGTTGACAATTCTCTCTTTAATTATATCACTTATCATTTTCTATGATCCCCGTATCCCAGTTTCTAGCTGCTGATTCAGCATAATGTATACTTTTATTTGGAAACTCTCTAGTTTCTATTCTTTCTTCATCTTCATAAAAATCTACTACATACATCGTGTCGGGTCCAGATGATCCAGACGAAATATGCGGTACTTGCCTTATAGTTGAAGTTCTCATTCTTTCTCCCAGGGGAAGCAAACCCATTCACTAACATTATACAAAGTTTGTCCTACTATGTCAAGCAATATATCTTCTCTTTTATTAAATAAAACTGCCGTTGATGCTTCAGGGGCTAAAGTCATGACATCTAAAATAGTTTTACCGCTATCTACCATATCATCAACTATAAGATATTTAGGATCATTATAATGAAAGACTTTGGACACATCTTTTCGTTCTCCGTCTCTAGTTTCCCAAACGAAAGAAGAAAAAGGTACTTCAAGTAAATGTGAAATTATAACCCCTGGTATCAATCCGCCTCTTGATATTCCAACTACTTCTTCGATGTTTTTTTCTCTTGCAACATGTGCTATTTCTAAACAGAAATAATCTATATCCTGCCATCTAATAAAAAGTTTGCCGTCTTCGTATTTCATAATTAAGTTCCAATCTGATTGCCATAGACATACGCATGATTTCTAGTAGCTACTTTGTATCCTCTTTCCATCGCTTCATTGGCTATAAAAGCAATACTTTCTTGCGCTTCTTTTGTAGCACCTACAGGCATGATCCAAATGTCAGGGCAGTCTATTTCAGCTTGATCACAATACAATTTTACTTCTTTCACATGATTTTCTATTTCTAGCCAAGACTGTTCTGAACCATTGCATACAAATTTTAAACAACCAGTACTACAAACATTTTCTAGATAGCTCATAAAAGTTTCTACATGTACTGCGTCTTTCTCGCCTGAAGTATGTAGAATTTTAGGGCTTATAGCCCAGTGCCATCTTACACCCAAATCTACCAATATGTTATTGATGAAGGTTTCAAGTTCTTTTTTTAAAGGCTTAGTTCCATTAGTTTCTACAGTTATTATTTTAGGGAAGTTACCTCGGTCAATCAATTCTTGTAAAATTGCTTGCATTCTAAGTTGTTGCAACATAGGTTCGCCGCCTGTAAAAGCAAGCATATTTTCTTGACCTGTTTCTGGATGTGTGAATTCACCGTGGGGCAATAAATTTACAAACTTATCAGCGGCGCCTTCTGGCGTAGTGTCTTGTGCCAAATGTTTGAAACGCTTAGACCATGAATATGAAGAATCACACCCGTATTCCCATACAGGCAACTCTTCAACTGCAATTACGCTATCAGGGTCAAAGTCTTTGTATGGGAGTTCGTAAGATGATTCGTCAGCCGGATTCTGTTGACCGAAACCATTGCATTCTAAATTACACCCGAAAAAGCGGAGCCATACTGTTGGAGTTCCGGCAAGTTCAGCTTCACCTTGGAAACTGTAAAACATTTCGGAATAACGAATTTTCATAATATAAACCTGTTTCTATCAGTGTTAGAACCATTATATTATTATTTAGGTCAAATGTCAAGCTCTTCTTCTTTATCAAAATATTTAGGTCTTCTTTTCGGTGCCTTGTTGTCCGAAACAGTATTCAAATTTTGCTTATCCTTAGCATTCAGATCAACTTGAGTCTGGACCCATTTGAGATATTCATAACTACCGGAATCTCCTTCAACTTCATCCAATAGCTGCTGCAAATCAATACTCTGCAAATAATTCATAGCCGTTTCAGTTTGTCTAGCTTCTTTCTTGATGCGGCGAATAAAAGAATAGTATGTAATTTGTGTAAAATATGCGAAAGGATTTTTAGATTTTTCTGGATTGAATCTATCGGCGTACCGCAAGCAGTTTTCAATGCCGTCCAGGATCATTTCATCTCGGAAAGTATAATTTACAAAGTTAGATTTATAAGCCAAATGATTTGATATTTTAACGAAACATTCGCCTAAATAATTTGTACACTGTGGTGTAGGCTCATCATTAGCTACTGCTTCGTCCCACTCTTTCTTCCACTTACTTATCTCTTGATAAAATTTATTGTTATCAACATAGTGGGCACTTTTTTCTTTGCTCATTTACTACTCCAAATAAAAAATCATAATGTAATAATACTATAAAATTTTTTCCTTGTCAAGCGAAAAAAATGCTTGACATAAGATCGCCGTGTTGTTATACTTGTATTGTTAGGAAGAAAGGGAAGTTCTAATGATAGGTCTCTTTCTTATCACCAATTAGTTTTTCTAGCTGTTCGTCTAGATAATCTAGTTCTTCTTCATTCATAGCCTGTATGTCTTCAGGAAGTTCTTCTATATTATCTTCTTTATTATCTTCTTTAAAGAAGTTACCCTCAAAAGAAATTGGTTTATTGTAAACATTTTCTACCATTTGTTCATAAGATTCAAAAAGTCTTTCACTTAGAGAAGAAGAAGAGATCACCGAAATCTTTTCAATAATTACGTCAGAGTCATCAGTCATTACAAGATATGGTCTTAGAACCATATTCTCTCCTATTATATTTCCCTTCTCATCTGATATAGGTTTTGCTGCAATTTCTAAGGGATAAGATATGATTACATCTTTTTCATCAAAATATACATTTCCAACTATGTTAAGTCCATTAATTAAATTTACGATCCTGTAATTATTTTGCATTTATTGGTACCTTGACGAGTTTGTATTTAAAACCTTCTTCATTATATATTTTTACTCTTTCGACCATATGACCTAATGTATAATTCTTTTTTGATTTCCAAGAAATATCATCTCCTATATCAAAAAGGTTACAGCTTGTTTTGTTGTTACCCTTTCTAAGTCCTCTACCGATAGATTGTAAATTTCTTATGCGAGACTTACTAGGACTTGCAAATACTATGTTGTGTAAATTTCTTATGTTGATGCCTGTAGAGAAAGTTCCGTATGATGCAACAATAATAGCATCATCTTTTGTTTCTGTCAAAGCTCTTATTTCTTCTCTTTGTTCGGTGTCGGTGCCACCGTAAACAAAAAACACATCTCTTTCACCCCCTACCTTATTATTTATAAGGTCGTAAAGCACTTTCCCGTGCTTCTCAACGAATTGAAATAAAACAAGAGTGTTACCTGTTTGCGTAGTACAGAGATTTTTAAGAAATGTATTTCTAACAGGATGACTTACTAACCAATCCATTTCTTCTTGATATGTCATTCCTTTAACTTCTTTACGCTCTTTATCTGAATATTCTAATACAAGGCAAGTTATATCAAGATTAGCAATTGCATCATTTTCCATCAATTTTTTAGTAGTAATAACTTTCTTTACTGTGCCAAAGATGCCTTCTAACACTAGCTTATGTGTCTTTGCTCCGTCTAATGTGCCTGTAGTGCCTATTCTGTACGGAGCATTCACACACTTATCTAATATAGTAGTCAAGGACTTCGCTTTAAAATTGTGTGCTTCATCACCATACACAACGTCAAAATTTTCAAACCATGTTTTTGGAAACTTATATATTGATTGCCATGTAGATATAGTAACAGGGTAATCTGCATTTTTTTCTTTGCCGCCATATATTCTATGACAATTTTCAGAAACAATCCAACTATCAGAAGAAGAATAATCTTGAAAGTCTCCGTACATTTGTTCTACTAATGATGTTGTAGGAACAACAATTAATTGCTTTCTATCAAGTCTTTGATGATAGCGAATTAAATTATATATTATTAAAGACTTGCCAGAAGCAGTTGGAGATAAAAGCAAAACTCTTCCATTGTTGATAGTATGTCTTACTGCTTCTGTTTGATATTCTCTTATTTCAATGTCCTTACCTGCGCTTTGAAGATTTAAGTTTTTGGCAAAGTTCTCGACATATTGAGTTGACACAGGGTCGCCTATGGCAATCATATCAATTTCTATCGTGTACTCTAAAGATTCAGAAAATTCTTTTAGATAAGGTAGCAAACCGACATACAACTCTTGTCTATACATATTGTATAGTCTTGCCTTGCCATCCCAAGCTCTAGCCCTATAACTAGGCATAAATCTAGCTCCAGGAACATCAAATGTGAAGAAGTCGCAGATTTCTTGACCAGTACTGGGATCCGTTTCTATCTTCAGATATGCTTCATTCTTTTTTGTTACTTTAATCACTAGAAACTGCCATTAGTGAATTTTTCCCATTCCACGGCGTTCTTGATATCCCAGGTTCTACTATTAAGAGATTTCATAATAGTTTCACATTGGAATACACAGGTTTTAATGTAGTGAATTTTGTCATCTAGTTTTATCATATCAGAATCACTATCTATAAAGTCATTCATTTCATTTTTTAAAGGCTGTGGACCTAGATATTGTTCCCACTTTAACACTTCTAACTCTTCTTTAGATAATTCACCACGAAAGTATTTCCACTTATACTGACGAATAAGTTTTCTCTGAGACTCAACTTTTTGTTGATGCAGTTTGAAGTTGGTTAAGTGATTCAAATATTTTGAATGCAATATAGGAGTTTTAGTAGACTCAGCCCCAAGGTTCAATTCATCTATCTTAGAGTCTGCTGCCCACTCATCTTGCAATTGTTTCAATGTAATCATAATAAATCCTCATAATGTATAGTATATTTATGGCGATGTAATTTTGTATTGTCTATATCTAAAAGACGCAACTCCTTGGAAATATTCTGTGCTGCCAGAGCTAACTTCAAATTCAAGACCACTCAAAGCAACAGGAAAGGCGTCTTGAAATACTATCGTTTTAATCGTGTTATTGTTTGAGTCAAGTATAAACAAAGATGCGTCACTGAAGTTACCTAACGCTTTTTGTTTTGTTGGGTTTATGGTAGGAAATCGATATGACTGACTATTGGAAAAGTCAGTATATTGTTTGTGGCTTTCAGGAAACCCTAAGCCGATTAGCCATTCGTATATTTCATTGTAGTTATTCATATTCTCTTGGATAAGAAAACGTATAGTTAATTCGCCATAAGAAAGTTTATCTCCTGGCTGATAGTAATCAACTAGAGGCGTGGCAACTTGGGGCGATCCCATTGAAACATCTGGAATATTTGCTGACTGACAGAAGAATGAGACGCTGGGAAGATTGTGAATTAAGAACTTAAATCCATTCGGTTTAAGATAATCTAATTCTCCGGGATTACCAGCGTCCCATGTTGATTCAGTTACATTTGCTAAAACATCAACCATAGTAGTTACCTTTTGAGTTGCTACTATTTATAATACCTTTATTTCAGGATTTCTAATCAAAGATATTCTTGGAGCATAGTCTTCATTTGAAACTAAGTGTACGCAAAAAACGAGATAAGCTATAAAAATCTTAGACGATAGCATTGGCGTACAAAATTACAGCTGGAATAAACAAAGACAAAGCCAGTGGTACAGCAGTTTTAGTAAATTCAATAATAATGTCGGTCTTTCTGAGTTGCATTTTCTTTTTTCCTTGCCTTGTGAGCAAAATAAATTATAAAAGTGAGTAATGGGTATTTTACTCACTACTATATATAAAAACAAGGATGCCAAAAAGTAACAAAAACGACAAAGTATTGTTACTTTATTGCACAGAAAAGAAATATGTTTTCAAATGGGCAGCTATGAATTGTCAATAATCTTCATCACCATTAAAAGCAGAGTGACCTTCAAAGTACATTTGTATCATAACGTGTATAGCAGTGTCCACCACAATGAGTATTAGACACATCACATAGAATACAGGAGACATTGCTATTCAACGGTAAAGCTAAAAGACCTGCTAACTGAGTGACCATCTGCTCCTACAACAGAAGCAGTTACAGTGAATTTTCCTTTAACCATATTGTCAACAGATACATTATAATCTTTCTTACTTTCTGGTGTTATTTTAAAATCGCTGTCTAGCTCAACACCGTTTTCTGATGTAACAGAGAGTTTGAGCAATCTCACATCTTGATTAAAAGATAAGGAAACCCCTGCTGCTGACCCAACAGTCGAACCACCGGCAGGGGTAGTCTCCAATAGCTTAGGATGTGCTTGTACAAATAAAGGTGCTGCTAACAAACACAGTCCTACAAAAGCTATTATTTTTTCCATAGTTTAGCTATTCTTGAAGTACATAGTAACTTCAAATCCAAGGCGAATCTTTTGGTAAGTAGGTTTAGTCCACATAGTTTTTTCTCCTTATTTCAGGTTTTTCCATGTCATTGCGCCAAAGAACATTTCATCCTCTGACATTTGTCCCCAGGGTACTGAACGCTCGGGATCCGGGTTAGCAGGATTCATTGCTGAATTGTCAAACGCACCATCTACAGTGATAGTGGTTCCCGCTGGAATAAACTTAGGCTCTGTCCAGGTGTACGCAAGCTGCCAATCATAGTCGTAGTTAGCAACATTGATTAGGTCTTCTTGTGTGCCATCAGGATAGTATGCTACCGCCTTCATGCTCTTACCTCGCCAGTGCATGTGTGGTAAGAAAGTATGCAGTTCAATATCGTTGCGAGTCTTGATGCTCTTTGTTTGTACAAAGTTAGGATCGCCAGGAGGAATGTTTGTCCATGAATCAGGGAAGATACACGCACACATACCAGTCATTCTTTCTTCGGGCACTTCATCTTCTGGGTAGAACCAAACACCAAGTTTACTACGGTCAATTGCGGCAGTGCCGTTTGTAGTATAGTGAAGTTGTAGTTGCAGACTTGATCCTGCTTTTAGTAAGCCACCGGTGTTCTCAGGGAATACTGTTGCTGTACCACCGGGTACATAAGCAGCCAAATCAACTTGGTCCGCATCTCTACCAGACTGGTTACCTAAGAAGCCACCAAAGCTAGGCTTTGACTCAGGTCCTACTAATTGATTCAATGTGTGATGTAATACAGTACGGTCACCGGGCAACCACTCACTTGCTTGCACCCAACGATCCTCATCCAAGGGAACGTCTACTGTGACATAACGATATGGAATCATACCTGTTGCTGGAATTTCTTGTGCTGGCAGGTCAATGATCAAATCTGGTTCTCTGTTTAATTCTAAAGCTCCAGTCCACTTTGTCTCAGGTACGTCATATTGACGCAATGGGTCTTGTGCAAATGCCAGTGATGGCAGTAGTAACAATGCTAACCATTTATTCATCGTAGTCTCCTGGTGAACCGTTAGCGATCCACTGAATAAGTTTTTGTTGTTCTTCGTTAGTTAAATTCATATCATTCGTAAATTCACCTATCGTTGGATCTAATTGTCCAGGTGGCATACGTTTAGTAAGTAGTGCTTCACTTATTGCAGGACCGAATGCTTGAACAATTACATGATCAGTCATTGCCCATGGTCCAATACCACCGTACCTATGACATGTAACACAATTGTCAATAAGTATAGGTGCTATGTCATTAGTATAAGAAGGCTCACCCCAATCAGTTTCTATTGGTTCACCTTCTTCTATGATAGACCTAAAGCCAATCTCACCTGTGATTGGATCCATGTACACGACTTCATTCAATTGGGTAAGACCCAAAGCCTTTGAAACTATTTTAGCATCATCCATTAACATAGGAACATTTTCAAATACTGCGTTTTGTTCTGTATCCCTAGGTTCGCCAGTAGGATTTAGTAAGAAAAATTTAGTTTTCTCAGTGCTTCCTCTATTGACCGTAGCAAAGAATCTCAGCTTTGCTTCTTCGCTACTTTGTGCTGATGCTGTCATTATAGCAATTGTATCATAGTTACCATAATATCTCATCAAATGATAATTGCCTTCTGTATCAAGAAGGGCAAAATTTTGGGCCGATGCTGCAAAAGACAACATCATTAAACATAATATTCTAATCATCACTCAAAACCTCTTCAACATACTTTCCAAACAATTCAATTTGCTCGTCAGTAAGTGCAGCAGACATACCAAACATAGTGGTACTCATATCACCTCGATAGACATTGTTTCTATAGTCGGTCAATGCTTCAATGACATACTCACTCGTTAATATATTTAATGAAGGGAAGCCTGGCTTCCCCTCACCTTTATTACCATGGCAAGTAGCACATACTCTCCAATTTGTTTCAATACTACTAAAATCCGTTTCTTGTGCTGTTGCAAATTGAGTCAAAAGACCCATCAATAAAATAATTCTAATCATCACTTCCTGCTAAACTCCTTGCCTCACTTTCTCTACGTTCGGCCAATAATGTTTCATAACCTTCATCGTCTAAATGGGTAACAGCAATCCATGCGTGTGACATCTCGTCACCAGTACGGCTACCACCTACTACCCACATATCAGGATCAGGGTTGTTGGGATTATCAGCAGTATTATCATACCACTGCTTGAGTACTAAAACTTCGCCAGGTGCTAATAAAGGAGCAACATCTTCAGCATAGATATAACTGTGATGCCATGTTGCACTCCATTTAGAAATCTGGCTAACTGACGTTGTACGACCCGTCTTAGGATCAAAAATCTCTAAGCTGGCAGCGTTCATACGAAGGTGTCCGTGAGGCTGAAAGCTATCGATTCGTACAGGATGGTCAAAACTATGGAACCCTTGAGTCATAGCATAACCATGTGGAGGTACAATTAAGTGACCATTTTCGTAACCCTCTCTTAGAGGATACAGGCGCAAGTCCTGCTGATAGATATCTTCTTGCTCTTCAAATCCATCTTCGTGGAACCAAAGACCGATCTCTACTACGTTGTCTTTAATCATGCCACCTTCAGCAGTTGCACCAACACCACCTGGAAACATATGAATATCCCAACGTACTAGTGAACCTGCTGGCATTGTACGACAAACACCTTCGGGCATTACTTCACCCCATTTGCCCATTGCATACTCAGTCAACTGACCATAAGGAACAAGCTCGCCTTCTTCGTCATACATATACACATCTGAATTGGCGTGATGAACAACTGCTGCTGCATCGCCTCGTGGCTTAACTTGTACTGCTTTGATGCATTTGTTTTCTGTAAGTTGTGGGTTTACAAATTCCTTGCTCCACAAATCGTTTCCATTTGCAGGAATGTCGTATGCTTGTGAAGCAACAATCATATCAGGTTGACCGAACATAGCAGAGAATCTCCAATCATCAGGATCTGGAATCTCTGGCAACTGAGGTACTATATCTTGGTCGCCGTAAGGAGACCCTTCATTTACCCATGCAACGATTGTGTCAATCTGCTCATCACTTAAACGCCAGTCACCTTCCAGGTCTTGAATACCGATATGCTGATCATAAGCATAAGGAGGCATTTCTCTTGAAGCGACTTTCAATTGGATTAGTGGTGCCCATGGTCTTACCTGATCGTAAGATTCAAAACTCATTGGGCCAACGCCACCAGGACGGTGACAGGTTACACAGTTGTTGTTTATAATTTCTGCAACATCATCTGTGTATGTTTGAGCAAAAATAGCGGGCGAAACAATTGCTAGGAATAGTAACGATATCTTTTTCATTCTCTTCTCCAATATTTGTAGTGTAATTATATTTATAACACCTGAAACTTCATTACTATCATGTAAAACAATATTACGCCTGTTTTTTATGCATATTATCTTTTTTAGGCATAAAAAAAGGGCTCCTAGGAGCCCTTTCTAAAAATGATTGCTATAGCAATTCTTTTTATTTTTTGCGAGTAACTTACATCAAGTTAGTTACTTTAACTGCACGATAGTACTGGTTACGATCAGCAGTGAAAGTATCACCGTCAGTATTACCAGAACCGTCTACAACGTATGGGTTAGCAATCATGCCGTAACGAGTCTTAAAGCCGATCTTGGGCTGGAAGGTCGAAGGATCAATTGCACGAACCATTTGAAGAGGTACATATGGGCAGTAGAACAGACCAGCGTCATAAGGTGAAGTACCTTTGTAGCCAGCAACGTAGAACTGTGAAGCTGCACCAGTGTTTGCGCTATATGGATCAATGTAGACTTTGAAACGACCGTTAAGTACGCCGGCGAAAGTGTTGCCAGTGTCATCTACATTCAGGCTAGTGTTAAGAGCTGGGGCGTAATCAAGTACACCAGACATTGCAAGAGCAGATGCTACGTCAGAAGAACAGATAATGAAGTTACCTTTTCCTCTACGAGTATCTTGTGCAATTACGTTAGCGTCACGCTCGATGTTAAACAGCAAGCCCTTAAAACGCTCAACAGACCAGCGACCGTTTGAGTCAACGTCAAGGTCGAAAGTACCAGGAGTTGCAGTAGATGCAGAACCAGGCTTAGCGACTTTGTAGATTGTACGAATAACTTCACGGTTAATTTCAGCAAGAATTTCTTGTGAAAGAATGTTAGAAAGCTCTGACTCAGCGTCAAGACCGTGGATAGCTTTCAGGTCTTGTGCGAGTTCTACAGTGTACTCAGCTTTCAATGCACGAGACTTGGCTGTAACAGTAGTCTTTTCGATTGAGAAAGCCATTTCGTTCAAAGTAGTTGAGTCACCGAAACCTTCAGCAGTAGAAGTTGCAACACCAGTACCAGTAGTGTAAGCACCGTCAACTGGGTTTGAACCAGCGTGAGTACCGCCACCAGAGAAATCAGTGTCAGCTTCGTTGAAGAGTGCTTCATCACCAGTCTGGCTAGTGTAGTGTGACTTCATGGCAAAGATCAGACCAGTTGGTCCAGTCATTGGCTGAACACCAGCAACGTCATACGCCATCAGATTAGGAAGGGCTCGCCTTACCAAGCTGATAAGAATTGGATCGTAGTTATCAACACTGCCACCAGTTTGGTTAGCGTGTGTTGCTTCCATGATACCCTTCTCTTCTTGAAGGGCCTTTTCTTGGTTTTCGAGAACTACAGCGGTAACAGCTTTCTTGTACGGATCTGCAATAGGCTGCAGGTCAGCGTGTTCAAGAACTGGTTCCCATTTGCTCTCAATTTGCTCTGAAAGATACATTTAAGTCTCCTTGGTTTTCAGTTTTATTATAATAGTACTATTTATAAAAAATTTACTTTTGGTTTAATTAAACTTTGTTGTTTTTGAAATTGCCTGAGCATACTTAGACATAACTGTATTAGTTACTTCATTTGTAGCCTCAAAAGTGTCTTCAAGTTTGTCTTCGGAAACTACTTCTTTTGGAAAATAGTTTTCTTTAACAACCTGAAGTTTTTGCTCATATGAATCCATACCAGTGTAAGTAATGTCTTCAACTAATGTTGCAAATTTTTCTTTTTCAGTTGACGCCAAGTCTTCTGAAATATTAGCAAATGCTGCTTGCTTTTTCAAAGTAATAGCTTCATGTTCTGCTGACATCTTAGACTCAACTTCTTCGTCTAACTTAGCAGTAAGGCTATCAATTTGCTGTTGCATTTCAGTCATTACATCATACTTTTCTTCTGGTACATCAATATAATGTTCTGTGAATACTTGCTGAAGGCCTTTAATGAAAGACTCAGTTACTTCTGTGCGAATGCCGCTCTCGATGGCGATTTGATTATCAGTCATCCAGTTTTCAGTAACATAACCGAGATACTTATCGATGTTCTCTACCATTTGCTCCATCTGTGACTCAAACTCTTTGTTTGCAGCCTCAGTTAGTTCTTCTTCAATTTGTACAATTTCAGCAGTAACTCTTGAAGTAACAACAGCTTCAAATACTTCTGCTGCTTTTACTTTAAATTCTTCTGTAAGATGTTCTTCGTCAGCAAAAAGCGCATTAAGATCAGCTTCAAAAAGAGTTGGCTCTTCAACTACTTCTTCTTCAGCGATTTCTTCTGCTTCTTCAGCCGCCTCTTCTTCAACAATCTCCTCTGCTTCTTCAGTTTCAGCAACAACCTCGTCTTCCGCAATAACTTCATCAGTTACTACTTCGTCTTCAACTATAGCTTCTTCTTCAGATTCAACTTCTTCTTTCTTAGTTTCAAAGTTAGCAGGAGCTTCTTTTGCACCAGCGCCTTTAGGCAAAGTGGTGTCTTTAGATTCTTTATCTGCTGCTTTTTTACCTACTTCAGCAGTCAGTCCGCCTTCCTTATTTCCAGTACCACTAAGGTCTTGGATTTCAGGGTTAGCGTCTGAGCTACCTTGAGCAGGACTAGAAGCATCACCTTGTTGCTTATCTTTAGGACGATTTGCAGCGCCTTCCATAAGCTCTCGGATTTTGGATTCTACACCCATGTTTATTCTCCTATTAGATTGTATTGCTTTGTTCTAATATATATTTATAAAAATTTAAATTTTAGATAGCTTAGTTAAGAAGTTTTCAAACACCTGTAACTTAGCAGCTTCAAGCTCTTTAGAACTTGCAGCATGTATCAAATTTTTAGCTTCTTCAAGCTCTTTTTCTTGCCAAATACCGTTCACAATCGTCCACTCTTTATTTTCCATAATGCCTTGAACATAAGCATCCGGGGCAGAAGGGTCAGCAACGATGTCAGCAGCAGTTGCCAACATAAAATCTTCCTGAACTTCATTAACGCCATCTCTTTCTTTGAGTGAACCCAATCCACGTGAGCTAACACCTAAACTAGCTCCTTCGTCAATAAGCTCTTTTACAATACGTCCCATGGGAGTATCTAGAATTTTTGCTCTTCCAATATAGTTGTCACCATCTTCTTTAAGACCGACAATCATATGAGAAACACGATCAAGATTTACTGTAGGTCCTTCAGGATGCCCAAGTTCACCATATGCACGTTTCTTATCAATAGCTTCTGCCGTATACCGAGCAACCTCTTTTTGCATCACATCTTTAGGATACATTCTGCCATTGCGGTTCTTGAGATTAGACTGTAGGAAAACTCCTTCAATGAAGTGTGACTTTTTTCCTGTCTCCTCGTTAAGCTCAGATATGTACTTAATTTCTTCTGTGACTTCTTTTATTAGTTTCATTATCCTAAGTCTCCATCAGCGCCTTGATGCTGTTGTGATCCGTATCCTAATACTTTAGCACACTCAACAATAACAGTACCGCCGGCTCCAGCATTATCGATGACAATATCTATGTCCTCATCATTACTATCATTATCAGTGAACCCATAAAAATCAATTTTACCATATCCAGTCATTTCATATAAAACTTTACCGCCTCTTTCCAATTGGGCTGAAGTTCCGGCTGCCAATGTCCACTGGAGTCCCTTGATGTTTACCAAAGGAGCACTCTGTGTTTCGGTTGCTTTTTTTAGAGTAGTTGCTAGTGCTACTGTGCCCGTAGCGTTTACGCCTCTGACGGCAACAACACCCTGAACTTGTGTCAGTTTCAATACGTCAACTGTGACCGCCATCTCTTATCCTCTTTACTTTTTCTTTTTATGGTTTCCGTGAGCGCCTTCTTCAAGCACCTTCACGGTTTCGTCTGCAACTTCTACTACTTCAATAGAATTTTCAAACATTACTTTATACCAAGAAACGTGTCCATTCTCATCAGGCAAAGCATGTTCACCCAAAATTGGAGTACCTTCGCCTATACCTTCTTTAAATATTTTAGTAGCACACATGTGCTGATCGTCTGGCAGTGAGCCTTTAGCTACACCGTCCATCTTAGCTTCTTTCATATTTTCATGGTCGCAATCGCAGCCTTCTTTTGTATTCATAATATCGCAACCGCATTCAGAACATTTTTTGGCTTCTTGAATGTCTAACTGTTCTCTAAAACTTTTAAATGTCTTCATTGTTATCTCCGGTATCTACAACTTCAGGCTGTGCTGCTGGATCTACTTCTAGTATTCTTTCTTCTCCGTCAGCTAACCCCATAGATTGCAAATCGTCATTCTTGAAAACGCTCTTTGCGAGTTCTTGTTTATAATCGTTGACTGCCGTACTTGCTCTATCAAACATGATAGAATTAAATTTTGTTTGAACTTCATTACTATTGCCTTTGGCCATACTATCCATCATATCTCTAATAGCGTCTTCTCTGCTCATCACTCTTCTCCTGTCTCTGGTTGTTCGGTCTCTTGTTCAGCCGACTGTCTCTGAGAATCCATTTGAAATTGTTGATCTTGAGTTACAAACGGTTGCTCTAGTTGTAAATCTTTTTCAATAGATTCTATTTCTTCGTCGGTCAACATTAATACTTTTTTCTGTACATATGTCTTACTGAAAAGAGTGCCGATATAACTTGACATCCCATTCAACACTTCAACTCTACTTCTCAGAAGTTCTTGGTTCTTTGATTCTGTATAATAAGCATCTTGTGCAAAGTCATACATCAAATCATCTTTTATATCTATCCAATCTTCTTCTGTAATAATGTTTTTTAGAATTAACTGTGTTTTCAGCAAATCGTCAAACATTACTCCAAATTTTCTTCTAAGCCTAGAAACGAACTTTGAAAACTTCAGCTCGTCTCTATTTATTTCTGCTGATCTACCAAAGTTAAGACCGGCTTGTTGTTCTAAACGAGAAACAGGAATATTCAAAGACTGATAGAGTTTCTTCTGAAAATACTCTACATCTTCGATTTGTCCTAGATTTTGACCAGCCGGTAACGTATCAATAGACGTTCCACTGCTGCCTTCTCTACGTGGAAGCCAAAAGTCTTCCAACATAGACATAAATTTCTTATCATCACGAACCTCGCCTGTGTTAGCATCGTAAACTAGCTTATTACGATAACGGTCCATGATGTCTTTCAAATACTGTTCTGCTTTGTTGGTTGGCAAATTGCCGACATCAACATAAAAAATTCTTCTTTCAGGTGCTCTTGTAATTCTATAGATTACAACAGCATTCTCCATCATTCTAAGTTGATTTGCAGGGCGAATAGCCTTATGCAAATATGATAGAGATGAATTCTTGTCTTGATCTACTAGACCAGACGGCACATATGTAATTGCATCTTTGGTTATTTTCAACGCAGAATCGTTAGTCTCTGCTTTATACTGTCCTGGTCTAGATGCTAATCCTTTATCATTGAAGATATAAAATTCTTCAACGCTTTTAACAAACTGTACCCCTTGCTCGTTCTTTTCTTTTTTTACTTCTTTAATTTTTGTTATTTTTCTGGGATCGATATATCTTATATCTCTTATCCCTTTTTTAGGATTTGCTGTGTCTATTACTTTATGAAAGTATAATCTTCCATCGACATACCATCTCCTAAAATAGTCATGTGATCTATTTTTGAAGTCAAGCATTTCGGTTAAGTTTTCAAATTCATCTTGAATTTGTTCTTTGACAGAATCAGAAACACTTAACTTATCTGTAACTAAAGTTACTGGATCTTCATCACTTTGATTAGCTATAGCATCATCGATGATGTCTTGAATCGCAGTGTCAACATCAGCCATCATAGAGATATCTCTATAACGCTTTATCAACTCTGCTTCGTTATTCGCAACGCCCTCTAGGTCTAGGTAAGTACCATAGTACCCACCTGCCCGTATGCTTTCTACACCACCTTCATCAGAAGGAGCCACGAAAGACTTTTCAGTCTCAGGTGGCTTCTCTCTGGTTATATTAAAGCCAAAAATATTCATTCTATATAATTACCTGTTCAAGACCAAAACTAGATGTTATCGTAGTTTTGATATTGGAAAGTTACAGTAAATTCTTCAATAATATCATTTTGTGCGTACTGTAGTGCGATTTCAGACATCTGAATTGGAAATGCATTCCTTAGAATGTAAGTACCGCCTGGCAGAACATCATCATTTCGATCCAAATGTTGAACTGTGACATCAGCTTGATAATCAGCAGGAGTAAGAATACCTGCATTAGTTGATGTGCCATTCATTCCTTCCATCCACTGCTCAAACGGTTGACGCAATGATTGTTGAGTATCATTAACAACAGTAATTGTCCATGGATCAAAAATTCTCTCGCCCGCCAATTTAACCTCACGACCTCTGTACTGAATGATCGCTGGGTTGACAGTTGATGCCGGAACTGCTGCCCCAGACACCAACAGACTAAAAGAAGTGTCAACGCCTGTGACGTAGCTTGGAAAACCTAATAGTACTCTAAATTGATTAGGTCTTGCTCCTCCGGCGCCTAGTCGAGCTTTAAACTCTGTAATGTTCATCTATATCTCCTGTTTACTTTTATTTATAAGCCTTAAGCGCCAACTTCTTCAAACTGAACTCCGGTGCGAGTAGCAACAAAGTTGAGTTGAATAAAATTGATTGACTTAGCAGGTTGAATGAAAATGTCTGCCACGAAAGAGTTAGCATCGATAACTGTTGAAGTATTGTTTGTGTCATCACAAACTACTCTAAAGTCATAAACGCCTCTACGTCCTTGGACATCACGCAAGAAAGGTTCAACCAGATTCTTGAATTGGGCTCTAGTAAACGCATCGTTGAATTCAAATAGTTGAAACTTAGCAGCGGTTGCAATTGCCTTTTCAAGGGTAATAAACAGTCTGCGAACATTGATTCTATCAAATGCACTTGGTTGTTCAAGTAGTGTTTTGTCACCAAACAATACAATTCCTGAACCAGGAAATCCTACGATAGGATTAACACCTGCTTGATAAAGCGCATCACGATCAGTCTTGTTAGGGCTATATGCCATCTTAATTGCGTTCTTGATTGCTCCACGATTATATCCTGCAGGGGAGAACCAAGGATCAGCAGTGTCATCAGTCTGAGCACATAGTCCTGCTACATCTCCGTTACAAGGAACCCAAGCATAACCGTCAGTGTAACGATTATACATGTACTTCCAACCAGAATCAAATACTGCATAAGAGCTTCTGGTATAAGATGGTACTTCTGCTACTATATCAGTAGCTTCGCTTCCTGCATTGTCGATAACAGATGCATAAGCAGGGGATACAAATACCATGCAGTCTTTACGAACTTCTGCAATGTTATCGATGACATAATCACCGACTGCTGCTGGTGCATCACCAACAAAAACAAGATTAACATCTACGAGTTCGTCATTTGCAAACAGTAAGAAAGCAGCTTGCTTATCGGCGTCAGAAATAGATCCGTCAACACCTGCGCCTAGTGAAGTAGTGGATTCATCAGTAGTATGTGTGCTGTTAAATGTTTTACCACTTGCAGCCTCGCCCCAGTTATTAGAAGCAGCCGGATGAGAAGTCCACCAAATGTATTGTGATCTTTGATTTAGAACTTCTTTGTAATAGTTTGAACGACCAAGAGAGTCTTTTGCGTCAGATGCTTTAGACACTCCTGCAAATTTTTCTAAAACAGTTCCTGCAGTCCCAGTAAACTCACCGTCTTCATCAATGACAATGATATGCATTTCGTCAACTGATCCACCTACCGCTGTAGTAGATTTTGTCGCAGTTGGTGCGTAATCAAATTGAGCTTTATATGCCCAAGTCGCATAGTCTGAAGCATCTGCAAAAGAAACTTTCAGTGAATTGCCGATAACACCTGCCCACTTAGCAGCAAACATACCATCAGCAGAACCACCAGATGAAAAATTTGTTTCATAGTCATCTTCATTCTTAATCAACGCACCAGTCGCTGCTGCATCATCAACGCCTGATGTTGCATTTTTAGAAGCAGCATTTATTGCTCGGACAACTTTTAATGTGCTTGTGTAAGCTAGGAAAGACGCTGCTGCCATCCATGATCTTTCAGATCCTGCTGCAGGCGGCTTGCCGAAACGTGATACTAACTCATTCTCAGAACTAATACTTACTGGGACATTGGCTGGACCCCAAGAAAATACGCCAGCAGTACCACCAATAGAGGTGCCAACCGCAGGAACAACTGAAGTGAGGTCTTTTTCTGTTACCTGTACGCCAGGTGATAGCTGAAAAGCCATATTTAATCTCCTCGTTAAAAATCAGACAATCTTTTTGTTTTTTACAATAGTCTGAATATTTATAACAATTAATATTTGAACTTAGATTCCTTTACTTTTCTTTCGTATTCATCACTCACTAACCAATAATCTCCGCCTGCAACCCATGCTTCTGGTCCATCATTCCCCTTATTGATAACAAAGGGGGTTAGATTTTGAGATATATGTTGCATTTGCTGATTGTATAATCCTTCTCTAGTATTTACATCTACTAACTCTTTAAAGAAAGGCATTGTAGATAACCAACCGAAAAGAACCATACACATTACACAATCATCATTGTAACCTTCGTCTGCTTGATATGTGTTTCCTTTTTCGATGAATGTTGATAACTCACCAATTACATCAGCGTCAAAAACTAAAAGTTTTTTCTCTTCCATTAGAGATTTTAAAGTAAAACAACCTTGTCTCTTTACTTGCTTAGAAGTATTCACACCCAATCTCGTTGTTTTCCCGAAGCCCGGTGATACATACTGCCTAGATTTTTCTGTTACTGTACTAAAAATATTATCATACTCAATTTCTTCATGAAGTATTTCTACCACCTGTCCGCCAATGTCGTTATTTTCTATAAGTACAAACGCCTTGTTATAATCTTCTCCTACTTTTGATATAACATTCGGATACAACATTGGTGCTATTTTATTATTTCTGTACTTAGCTACTACTTTATACGGCATTTCAGTTATGTCAAAAACAACAAATGCTGAATAATCTCCGCCGATTCCTCTAGCAGTATCTACTGTGATACAATAAAAATGATTTTCTTTCGGAATCTCATAAATATCAACCCCCGTTCCATCATTTTCATATAAGGGTGCCTTAGAACTCAGTGTCGCAATAGTTCTGGCGTTTATGAGAGTATTACTAGAACCGAGGAACTCGCATAAAACCTCTTGATTGAATTTCAATTCTCCGAGAAGTTTGAACTGTTCTTCTGCCCACTTCTCATCTCTTCCTGGTATTTCAGTATAAGGAATAAACATATTCTTGAAGCCGTTTGTTCCCTTTTCTGATTCATTCCAAAACTTCCAAAAGTGATTGTACCCTAATGGAGTTGATGTCAATAGAATTTTTGTAGTGTCACCGGCAGAAATTGTAGGATACACTGATGCAAAAAATTCATCTGCTACATTATTTGGGATGATTGCAGCCTCATCTATGTATAGCCAGTTTACAGATTTGCCACGAATACCAGAAGTGGTTGTGGCTGCTGTAAATACTCTACAATTATTTTCTAATTCAACATCTCCTTTGTTCCAAGTCTTTACTCCCTGTTGCATCCAAATAGGAAGGCTTTCGTACATTGTTTGATAACGCAAAAGAACTTCTCTGGCAGAAGCAGTTTTGTTTGCCATTATCGCAACAGTTTTGTCAGAATTGAATATAGTATAATGAAGAATACAAGCTGCTGCTGTTACAGTTTTACCTTGCTGTCTTCCTTCCATCAATAGAGCTTTTCTTTCTCCCATGATGAACTTTACTTTTTCTCGTTGACAAGGATATAATATGAAAGGCTGCAATCCCCTATCAAGAGTTACAATCATGCAATATGTCTCTATAAAATATATAGGATCATCCTGACACTTCAGATACTCTTTGATCTGATCTTCAGTAAACTCGTGCTTGTAACCAATAGATTTTAAATTGGGATTACCATGATAAGATGTTTCTTCACTCATGCTCTATCACTTGTTCGTCTTTCAACGCTCTAAGTAAGTCCTTTGTGCTGCCTACAAATAAGTTGTTATTAGTAACAGCCTTTTTAGGCTTATCTTCTTCACCTTTCACTTTTTTTGCTTTGCCTTGTATTTCAAGCATAGCATTAGCATTATCCTGAAGGCCTTTGATTAACTGGCCAGCAACTTCATATGCTCGTGGCTGATCACTATTTTTAGCAATATGCATTATGCCCCTAATAGCTTCATCGCTATAATCAGCAGTTCTTCTTAATATTTCTCTAGCTTCTTGAAAATCATCTTCGAGGTCTTTTTCTGCGTCTGGTGCAGGAATTGGCAGATTATTTTTTTGCCGGGTTTCTTTGAGATTTGCTTCTAATGCTTTTGTTTTATCTTTTGTATCAAAAGCATCATCTAAGCTGTCAAAAGGATTTTTCATACTACTCACCACTGCCACTAAAACTTTCCAGTATCGTAGTTATAAATTCATAATCATCTTCAGGAGTTAGTGTTGTATCAGATACTCCATTCTTTCCTGGCGTAGTTGTTACTTTGACACTTAATGGATCTAGTCCATCATTCTCATACAGTTGAGCAATAGCTTCTTTGATAACTGACTGATTACTAACAAGTCCGTAAAAATTTAGGCGCATGGTGAAATTCAAAGTCCATATAATACTTTGTCTATCGGCAAAATCTCCCTCATAATTATCGTCATAGTCCACTCCGTCGAGAGTTATCTTTATGTCTCGCTTTACGCCTAGTGCAGGCATCTCATTCACAGTGACATTAAAATCTGGATTAAAAAACGGAAGAATTTGTTCTACTATTTGTAACCCATCTTCTTGATTCTTGGCAAATATGTATAAAGAGACTGACATATTATACGGAGTAGAAACGAATGAAGTTCTTACTGTATTTACATCGTCACCTGTGCCAACAGCCTTGTTTCTTTGTATCGGAGAAACTTTTCTTGATGGATCATAATTAAGTTGCTGTATTTCAAATCCCATTCTAGGAAGAATTATAGCAACTTCACCTCGAGATTCTGCATCTGGTATTAATGCGATTCTTGATAAGAATTTCTGTTTAGTTGAATAAGCCAAAGGAACCCGCATGACTTGAGATATATTTCCGTCTTTATCATCTCTAGCTATACGAATATTATTAAAAACCATTCCAAAGGCTACAATGGCTTTTCTAATATGCTCGTGATAGAATTGTACATTTTTAAACATTATAATTCACCAAACGGATTGACTTCTGAGAAATCTAAAATGTCATATTCTTCGTTTTCGGCAATGAAATTATCATTATCAGTAATTGCATTAGATTTAGTCAGTGCATAATCTTCTAAGATTAGTGATGTGCCGTCTTCTTGTAAAAACAAATCTCCATTTTCTAAGAAAAATTGATACAAGAACATGTCAATATTTTGTTCCGTGTATATGTTATCAATTACATCAACGCCAGTATTAATGACTTCAGAGCTGTATTCAAACAACTCGCATTGCATTCTGAACACAAAAATCTTACCTAACTGATAAAAAGGATTTTGAAACTCAACCAGTTTAATCTCAAAAACCGAACCAGTTAATGGAAAGAATAATAAATCGCCTTCTGATGGGCGATCTATTAAAGTAAATTCTCCTCCAGAGTTTGCTGTAAGATCTTCCCATCTTCTCTTCGCTAAAACAAATGTAGCTTGATCTCTAATTTCAATGCCAAACTTACTGAACAAATCCCCTTGCCCGTCAAATCCTTCTACATTTTCTAAATACATTTCTAGCGGGTAGGCTTGCGTAAATTGAGAAAGAGTATCTTCGTCAAAAATACTGTCTACATCTATTTGAGTTCTTGGGATATAATATATGTCATGACCATATATTTTCAAACTTTCTATTGTCAGGTCTTCTACCAGCCTTTGTTCAGCAGTAGTGCCTGAAGTTTGCCCGCTTTGAAAATAAAAATTAGTTGGCATGGGCTAGATTACCCTACATAAAACGAAGGAGGCAGTTCGTAACGAGATTGCATTTCGTCTTCTATTGAATTGATTTCAGTAATTGCTTCTTCAAATATTTTATCACCGTTAAGAGTTACGCCACCTGGTAATTGAATACCACCGAATTTTTTCATATTTTCTCCCCACTGTCTTTTAATAAGAGCAGTAGAGTATTTCTTCAAAAACATATCGTCATATACTTCAGAATATTCAGATGGATCTAGAATCGCATATGACTCAGCTACAACATAGTCTCCTGGATTAAATGTCTTGTCCCAATCAGTATCTATGTAAAGCCTGTTTGTTTTTCTATTCCAACGAATTTGCCGTGAGCTTACAAGCAGTTGATCTAGAGTACTCAAGTGAGACTGTACAATGCTGTAATAAATCATATCAGCACCCATCAAATTGTATAGATCATTTTGTCTGAACTGATATTGCAAGTCAAACAAATTACCATCTCTCGTATTTGATGTAGCCGCTCCACCGAAATTAAATAATCTAATGATTCCTGTGATACCGTTTCCGATTGGAATATATTTATTGTCCATATCACCTGCGACATATGGAGTAGTATCTAAAATTGCAGTTGATCCTGAATCTGATCCTGTAATTGTTTCTCCAGCTTCAAAAGTTCCTTGCGTATCCTCAATAGTAATAGTAGTTCCATCTCCAGAACTTACCCTAGCAGTTGCTCCTGATGTACCACCAGTGACTGTATCAGTTGAGGTAAAAGTTGCACCATCCGCAGTAGTTAGATTTAATGTTGATCCAGTAATTTGATGCTGAACATATGTGCGTTCTACGCCGTCAAAGTGATATTCTTGCCACAGTTGTATAGCATCATCAATTCGGTCATTGATCTGATCTTCATCAATATTGATTTCTATTACAGGAAACCCTAGCCTGCGTAAACAGTAGTCTATGAGTTCTTGTCTCGTTGATAATGCCATTAAATTATCCTTATTTACCCGTATTTTTATTTATAATAAAAGGACTTAGGGAGAAGTCGGCCAATCACTTTCTTCTAAATTCGGAAAGTTTGCATGAGTCGGCAAATCACGAAGAGCCTGCCTATAAAGCCTCCACTCTTCTGGTGCTTGATTTGATGTCAGTAATCCGCTGTTGTCTATTGCTTTCAAAGTCACCCAATCACTTTCAGCAAGTAATTTATTTCTTTTTTCTCTTACTTCAGCAGCGGCTCTATCGTCAGCTCCCGCTGCTTCTTCTGCTTCTATTGTGTCTAACTCAGCTTCTTCCTCTGGAGTAAGAGCAACCACAACACCGTTTTCTATCGCTTTATATCTAGCCATTATTAATTCCTATGAGGTCTGTAGCCTATAAATATAGACAGATCCGCTAGTTGGGTTACTGTCAAAGTATAAACGTATGTCCGTAACTGCGCCAGAAATACTATCACTATTATTTCCAGCTATAGTCATTTGTTTATTTGTTTCTACTGCCTGAGAAAACAGAGAAGGGTTCTGACCGCCAGTTTCATTCACGTTATTTAAAAATATCATTGCACTAGCATGATTATCAGCATCAAATCCTGCTATTTTAAATCTTGCCTGATTAGTTCTTTGAATAATGCTAGTTCCAGTTTCTGTGTAATTGTAGTCGAACCATATCCACGCCCCTCCACGTTTCCATCTAAAATACAAAGCACCACAAGGATCTAAATTGTCAACTACTATCATATAAGTGCTATAAGAAGAAGATAAAGCCATGTCAATTTGTGAAACTGCTGAAGTAATAGTAGTAGAACTAAATAAAGCCCATGCGCCTCCGCCTGCACTGTTATTATTAGCCCAGCTTAAATTTCCGCTGCCATCAGTAGTCAAAACTTGATTTGCACTTCCGTCATCATTCGGAAGAGTTAAAGTATAGTCAGCATTAGCACTATGGGGAGGTCCCTTGATCGTTATTCCATGTGAGTTATTTTCACAATTAAGTTTAAAGGCACCCGATCCTCTAGTACTGTTTCCTTTAAATATAACATTTCCAGAACCATCTGGATCAAAATCTATGTCGCCGTTACCAGCCGAAACGATATCATTTCCATTGACATCTAAGTTGCCTCCAAGTTGCGGAGAAGTATCATCAACCACATCAGATGTACCACTTCCTATAACTGTTGTAGTAGGAGTAGATCCGTATACTACAACAGCAAATCTGCTAAAAGAAGAAGGTGTGACAGTGTTGCCGTTGCTATCATAAAAACTGACTTGAAATCCTGTTGTTGATTTGTTGCTTACAGATGCTAATCTACCATCATCTGTAAATTCGCCATCAGTCATGACAATATAATTTGAATCTGACTGAGCAGAGCTAAATGTAAATGTTAAAGTTCCGCTGCCTGAATTCCAGCTGCCATAAGATATGCCGGTGCCAGAACCACTAGTACCATCTACATTCGCAAGTGCAAATGGTGCAATAACTGTACTTGTACCCACACTAGTAATTTGATCTTCAACCCAGGTATAATCACTACCATTCCAACTTAATATCTGATTGGCTGATGCGCTGCCTGTGTTTAAGTGAGTGTCAACTTCAGTATTTCCGTATGAGCTGGCTGCGTCAGTAAAAGTAAAGCTACCAGAACCGTCAGTGGTGAGTACTTGATTGGCTGTGCCGTCTGTGATACCAATGTCAGTTAATGCTGAAGGTATAGTAGGTGTACCAGTAAGATCAGTGTAAGCCCCTGAAGTAGCAACAGTTGCTAGTGTAGGCGCTCCGGTCAGAGAACTATATGCACCGTCAAAAAGTGTGGGGAGATTCGTCAAATCATTATAGTTTGATACTCCTCCGCCAGAATCATTTTTTGCGATCAATATCTCAGTGGAACTTAAAGCAACGCCTGCGAATACGCTAGGATCGTCTGCTGTAGTAGAAAGAGTACCGTCTCCTTGCACAAAGTATGACTGGCCAGGAGTCAATCCTGATTGGGCATCATCTACTGCTCCTGCTGATTGAATAGTAGCAGTAGCACCATCAGCGTATGCTGCGTCAGAAATACCAACATAGTTTTCAGAAGTTAAGTTACTGCTAATTTCGCCAGGTATATATGACAGTATGAGAGTATCGCCACTATATTGACCAGTACCATAAGTTCCCGTAGCAGTTACTACAGAACCATTCACAACTGCTTGAGCATACAGTGCTTGACCCCAGGTATTTACAAAGTTAAACTTTGTATGCATAGTTGATCCGTTAGCTGGCGTTCTTGTGGTGAAGGCAGATCCATCATACAACAAATCGTAAGATTCCCAAGTAACATATCCTTCATAGCTGTCGTATGGTCCTGCTTCATCTGCGGTCATTTTTGTTATAACATAAACACCTGAAGATATCATTGAAGTTCGATATTCGTTTCTATCATCGTTTTGAAACTGTGCAACCTCATGAGATGAAGTTGCTGGTATAGTAACTACGCCTGAAGAGATTGTAAGCATCTTGTAATGCCTTGTATCAACTACTTCTCCTGGCTGTTCCTCAACTGCATAGCTATATAAAACTCTGTTAGCAACGTCATCAGCTATTAGTTCTCTATGCAATGCATAGCTATAATCAGCATCATTATAGTGTGATTGAACATTGCTTATAGTACCAGTAGAAGACATAGAAGCTACTTTGATGCGGGATTTCAAGCCGGCTCCTGAATTTGCCACAGTATTCCAACTTAACAAATAGTTGTTATCCCAAGAACACCAAACAGAAACTAAGTTATAGATAGCATCAACTCCAGTTTCTCCGGATATATCAGAAATTTTGCTAGAAGGGGCTTCTGTAGCGGTGAGAGTAGTACCATTATATGACATGATAAAAGGCACTATATCCCCAGATGGTGCGCCGCCTGTAGGATTGCACTTAAAGAATACGGCCGCATTGTTATCTGTGCTGTTATATGCTGTAGCTGCGATCTGAAAATAACTAGTGGATCTATTGACTGTCAACGCAGTGTTGATAGCTGCTACTTTTTGAGAAGTTCCCCAAGTAATATTGTTGCCACTTACTGTTGCTGTATTGAAATAAAAGTCATTATTATTACCACCTCGTCTGCTGTAACCAAAAACTAAGCAGTTTTGTGCAGTATCCCAATATGCTAAAAAGGGTTTCTCACTTTGACCGGATTGATAAAGGTTAATTGACTGATCAGTATCATTGGTAGCATGAAGATGCCCCATATAGTCAGGAGAAACTTTAGTTACAGTACCATTAGACGCAACATCAACTAAGTGAGTCACAACGGACATATTGTCGTTTCCGCCGTTGGCTGCGGTCATAAAAACAGCGCCGCCAAGAATTGCTTTTGTTGTATTAGGAACTAGCACCATGAAACCAGCGTTTGGATTATCTGTTGCATCCGTATCGCCATAGTTATTTTCAAAGGCAGATTTAATAGGATTAGATAACGATTCACTAACAGAACTAACACTATCATCGCTGTTTACAACTAATTTATCACCGTTTGCAAGGGCGCCTGAAGCAACTGCTTGAAAAGATCCTCCGATTATTGATGGAATTGATGGAGTGCCAGTTATATCAGCATATGCTCCACTAGTAGCAACTGTGGCTAATGTAGGAGTGCCACTAAGGTCTGTATAAGATCCACTAGTAGCAACTGCGGCTAATGTAGGAGTGCCAGTTAAAGAACTATAAGCCCCATCAAAAAGTGTGGGTAGATCAGACAAATCATCGTAACTTACTGTACCGCCGTCTTCGCCTTGAAACAAATATCCCAATGTGTTCCAATCGTCAACACCGTTTCCTATTTTAAATTTATTGGTATCAGTTTCATATCCAAACTCACCTTGTGTTAGAGTCGGGTTTACAGCAGTCCAACTAGTAGAAGCATCTCTTCTTAGCTGTATTATACGAGACATTAAGCAATTCCTCCATCAATTCGTTCAGATTCAGTGTATTGACTATTAGAAGTCCCAGCATCTACATTTTGTGTGGCTATGTAAACACTATTAGCTGACCCCCCGTCAAAATCACTTGATCCTGCCGACAATAGTATAGTAGTTCCAATTATATCTATAACATCTCCAGCACTAGCGGGAGTGTTTAAAACAACACTTGTTCCATCTGTTGCAGTAAAATCTGCAGGTACTTTTTTCAAGCCGTTTACATATACTTCTACATGTCCGACAGAGTACCTAGAAGAAAAGGTAGTTTGATTTGAAGTGGCAGTAAACACATCATGTTCTGTTGATGCGTCATTAAATAATCCGGTATGATATTTTACTCTGTTATCTATTGCAGTAGCTGATAATATTGCTTCATCAGTATAATTGAATGCTTCTCCGCTAACCTGCAGAGTTACATCAGCGAAATCTTCTGTTTCTATACCATCATTTGCTGTGTCAGAAATTCTTGCATTGGTGTTCGTCAGGATTTTTCCCCGAACATTGTCAAAGAGAATTCTCCTAACACGGCGTGACATTACTGTGCAACCTCTATAGTCTTAACTATAGCAGTCCACCGTATTGTTTGTGAAGAATCTCCTGTGACATAGACTCCAATAGAATTATTTGTGTTATCGGCTCTAACATCAACCTGCCAATTTAAGTTATCTTGAGCAACGGCAATTTCATACATGTCACCAACGTCAGATACAGTATCGGAAAAATTATCAGCACATCCTTTTAAATGCCAAGCACCACTTTCTCCAACGGCATCAGTTCTTCTAGCTACTACAGAAACTTCGTAAAAACAAGTGGTGTCTGTAGCAACCGGAACTCTACTTGATCCTGTTGATAATACTTCTGCTTCAGTACTAGATGTTGTTGTTCCATATAAAACATATTGTTTAGTATTGAAAGAGGGGGCTCCATGCTCTAGTACCCCTGATATGGAAACATTATTAGGAGAAATGTCTGTACTAGATCCTCCTAATAACTCTATTACACTGCCATTTGACTTTTTAGTGTATAGTTTGCCGTCTTCAAGGTTGACTGCCAATTCACCCACATCAAGATCAGAAGCTGTTGGTTGCTGTGCAGGAACCTCGCTTCTTTTTAATTGTATAATTGCCATTTAAGTTTTCCTTTTCTATACCCTTATAATATATATAACAAACAAAAAACTCATTGATTCCTATTACAGTATTACCTGCTTTTTAATAGAAATCAATGAGTTTAAAGTATAATTAACATTGAATCTAAAGTAGCTTTACAACACTGCCCCACTACTCATAGAGTAATCAACTATTCGTATAAATCATACTCTTCTACTTTGCCTGTGCCCTGATTAGGACCAGCAGCAGCGTAGCCTGCTAAGAACCGATCATTACCCAAAGAAATGCCAGACAATGCATCATTATCAGCAGTCTCAGGAGTAGTATCAGGATTCGCTAAAGGAGCGCATAATGCAGTACCAGTCCAAGTGCCGTCAGTAGTCTTGAAAATATAATTAGCACCAGAACTAGAACCGGGAGGCTCGCCTAGTGCAGCTTCGTATATATGAAGGTTTCCAAGATTACTTGCTTCACGATAAGCTCCGATAACAAAAGTTCCGCTGTCACTAAGTGCAACAGCAGCGCCAAATCTTCCGTTATTAGACGGACTCGGAGATGTGAGAACTTTTACAGTAGATCCAGTTGTCAAATCTATTACATAAGATGTGCCGATTTCTTGGGAGCTGTATTCATCGGCATACGCTCCAGCAAGTAAATAATCCCCTGAAATACTAACCGAAGCTCCGAAGTAGTCAGCCCAAACAATTCCGGAGTTATTCGGGTTATTAATAGTTCTTATTGAACTGCCATTAGAAGGATTATAGATATAAACCCTACCTGATCTATAATTTCCAACACCTACTCCTGAAAATTGATCATCCCAGCCGGAACTTCCAATTGCAATATAATCGTCAGTAATAGCTAATGATTCACCGAAATCATTTCCGCTACCTTGAGGATCGTTAAAAGTTCTAAGTAAAGAACCATTTGACCTGTTAAGTACAAGGACCTTATTATCTGTAGATCCAACTGCAACATAAGAATCAGATAATGCCACTACGCTACCAAAGTTACCGATTTGTGAGGTATCACTATATGTCCAAACCCTTGATGCAGAAGAAGAGCTTACACTATAAAGGTGTACTTTTCTAGACTCGCTATTAGCATGCGGCTCGCCGATAACTAGATGCGTTTCATCCATAGCCAAGGATTGACCAAAATGAGCATTGTCGGCATATCCACCAGGAGGGTTGTTAATAGTGTGTACTAGAGAACCTGTTGCATTGCTAAAAATGTACACTCTGCCTTGGCGGTTTTGTCCACTTACAGTTTCATAAGGTGCACCAACAGCAGTAAGAGTACTGTTTACTGCCACCGCCCCTCCAAAGTAATATTGCCCGTCATTTGGATTGTTTAAAGTATGTACCACGGTATTAGTAGAGGTATCTATTATGACAGCTTCGCCTGCATAACTAGCATTGGTGCTTGCTACCCAAGCATTATCAGCCCCAGCAACTGCATATGAGCCGTCAGAAGAAATTGCACAGACCTTGGCGGTTGGCGCATTTCCGCCTGAACGAGTACTACCTGATATGGTTGCTTGTAAACTAGATTGAGAATAATCAACAGTACCAGTTGCTCCTGCTCCCAATGCTGATTTATAGTGATATGCTATACCAGAATTAGATCCACTTGTATTGTCAGACCAGGATCCAATAATAATATCTCTGCCACTGAATTCTAAGTCCCATGCGAATTGAGTATTTGCGGCTGCTGGGTTTTCTATTGTAGATAGTAAATTTCCGGTTGTTACATCATAAACATACAAAGGACGATTGTTAGATACTCCTCCAATGTCTTCTCCACTTGCCGTGGTAACAAACGTAGTTCCATCTAATCTTATCCTATAGCCGAATCTGTCTTGATCGGCAGCTCCCTGAGGATTTGGGTTTTCTATAGTTCTTAAATGGCTTCCATCAGAAGGATTAAAGATGTAAACTCTGCCTCCATTATTTACAGAACCTGTATCGTAATCCGTGGCTCCAACTACTAAATAGTCATCAGTAACATCTAAAGACTGACCAAAACTCAAATAAGATTGATCGTCTGGAGAGGTAACAACTCTCAAAAATCCGCCACTAGTATCAAAAAGATGCACCACACCAACTTCAGTATTTGAAGCTGAGTCCTCACGCTGACAAGAAACTGCTATGTAAGAATCATTAACAACAACAGTATATCCAAATGCTTCTCCATTAGCACCTCCAAATGGGTTTGGATTGTTTAATGTAGCTGTTAGGTAACCTGTGCTCGGATCATATACTAAGACTTGATGTACTGTATCAGCAGCCCAATATGAAGTGCCGGTCCATACTCCAAAAGCAAGAACACTATCTGTCATATCCATACGAGTATAACGTGCAGTTTTTGCAGAATTCGGAGGCAATACAGAACGCAAAAACCCTCCTGTTGCTGGATTGAAAATATAAATTCTATTATCACCTTCTCCGTCATCTCCTGAGGACGAACATGCTAAGTAATTATCTGTCATAGCCAACATAGCGCCAAAAAAGTCGCCGTCTGACGATAAAGTACTGTCATCATTCGGATTTACTATAGTGTGTAATAAGTTGTCGGTAGCACGATCATATACATAAACTGCACCGAGATCGTTATTATCATTGACAGAAGATATTGCGTAGTAAGAATCACTTATTGCTACTCCATATCCAAAGTAATCACTACCAGCGGGAGTTGGATTTGCTATAGTAGCCTCTAATGAAATTGAAGTGTAGTCAGGTGCAGGCGGTGACGTATTATCTTCGTCTTTAGCTGCGACTGCAAGATAATTTCCGTATGAAGAAACTGAACTACCAAAATTATCACCAGCATTAAATGTGTTACTATTAGGATTAGAGATTCTTGTTACTTGTGAGCCATCAGTCCAGTCACCAGCTGTTGTCTTGTAGATGTATACAGCACCAGAGTTATCTTCTGCTCCCTCTGCATCTCCCTCACAACCAATTGCAATGTGATCATAGTCAGTCATAAAGTCAACAGAGCTACCGAAAGAATCGCCTTCTGCTGGGCTTGGATTGTCTATAGTAGAAACTACTGTCAAGTTTTCCATGTGAACAACTGAGACAGAACCAGCATTTGCTTGACTGCTTACAGTTTTACTAGGACATCCTACTAGAGCAAATTCGCCTAGTACAGAAATTGAGTCGCCCCATTGGTCACTAGCAGCTGGAGATGGATTATCAACTGTACCATGAAGTGCCATGTCAGTCCAGTCACCAGTTGCTGTCTTATAAACTTGTACTGAACCAGCTTCTGTTTGACCGCCTGCTGTGCCTTTAGAACTACTAACAAGCAGATAGTTTCCACGAAGATGAATATTAGCACCCCAGTTGAACTCAGAACCGTTGTAGTCAGTTGAAGCTATAGCTCTTGTTACAGTGTTTACCAATGCACCTGTTGTTAGGTTGTGTATGTGAATAAGAGCATTAGATGGAACACCAGAACCCTCGTACTCTACCGTAGCTAGAAAGGTAGCGTCAGCAGAAAGTTTTCCTGCTCCGCCCCATCCAACATAATTAGCATCGCCAGAGTTAGGACTAACAATTGTTCTCTCTACTGATCCAGTTTCCGCAGTATGAATTTTTATCTGTCCCTGACCAGTATTGTCAATAACATTTCTATCACCGGCAATAATTGGCTTGACACCTAAACCATCGGAAGATGAACTTCCGGTATAACTTCTAGTTGATGAAGGATTGAAAGTGCCATAAGCAGTATCAGTGTTTATGTAACCCCTGTCGGACCAAGTGTTGTAGCCGTCACCAATTTTTAATTTATTGGTGTCAGTCTCAAGCCCCATTTCTCCTTCATTAAGAACTGGGTTTACAGATGTCCAATTGGCTGCTGTGTCTCGCCTTAGTTTTATCGTCGGCATCTTATTTTCCTAATTTAATTACTATTTAAAAAAGTGTTTACAATTAATCATATAGTGAATATTCGTATACTCTACCTACATTAGTAGTAGATCCGTCTTCTGCCAATGTGTATCCTGCGAGCATTCTGTCAGCATACATGTCTACAGCAGTCAAACCGTCGCCACCACCATTAGTCAAATCTGGGTTCTTTAAGGTAGTCGCTAATGCAGTATCAGTCCAATCACCTGTTGTTGTAGAATATATATAATTGACACCTGCTTCAACTCCTGAAGGTACTTGAACTCCGCCGTCTATGATATAAGCTCTACCAGAATCTGTTTGTGAATCATTATAACTATACTGGCCTATAACTAAAGTTGATCCATTGTATCCTACGGCTGATCCAAACCCGTCACTGCCACTACCACTTTGTGAAACGCTGTTTACAGTCTGAAGCAATGAACCATCGGTAAGGTCGAAAATATAAACCTTGCCTTCGTTGCTTGCAGCGCCTGCGTCTCCAACTGCTAAATAGTCTCCTGATATGCCCAAAGAATCATTAGCACCAAATAGTGAAGTAGATGCTCCTGGATTTGCTACACTTCTAACTAAAGAACCGTTACTGGCATTATAAACATATACTTTGTTTTCACCTGGTGCGCCTA
>Ga0181564_10000084_pt1 | contig 67161 bp, 65 predicted proteins | sample 011ome_24_FD_134512 | JGI IMG/M metagenome (GOLD analysis project Ga0181564, IMG submission 134512) | Coastal salt marsh microbial communities from the Groves Creek Marsh, Skidaway Island, Georgia - 011513CT metaG (megahit assembly) | ecosystem: Environmental > Aquatic > Marine > Intertidal... | reverse complement strand
TTTTAATAGTTTATATTGGAATTTTTTGGATGATAAACGAACTCAATTGGCTAATAACTTCCGAATGAAAATGATGTATTCAGTATTAAATAAATTCTCAAATGATGAACTAATTGCCATGAAACTAAGAGCTTCCCAGATCATCGAAACCCCCGAGAGGTTTTAATCACACATTATAAATGTTAATATTTGTTTAATTGTTATTTTAAATGAATAAACATTGTGTATGTTTGAAACTTAAACTAAACTATTGGTTCTAGATACAACATACTACAACAAGGAACACAAGCAATTATTTGATAATTTTGTTGGAAAACCTTACACCTTTATTCAAGCTCTTAAACGCCGTGGGGTAGGATCAAAACGTATGATAGTTGACAAAGTTAGCCCAAACTTAAATTCCATTTTAAATACCGTTTCTGATTTAAATTATGCAAATATTGAAATGCGTAAGAATGGTATTTTAATTCACATTACAAAAGGGCTCAAAAATTTTACATGGGCAATTCCCTTTTACCATTTAGTGCTTTATAAAACCGATGGCATAAGTATTCATGCACAAGGAAAATTTATACATTTTAAAAAATCAAAGAGTTTTTATGAAAATAAGAATTTTTTAAGATCTTTAATGGAAGAAAAAGTTCAATTTGACGAACAATATAAAATCCCTACAGTATGAGTTTAGGGATTGTAGAAATTGATCGTATTATTGAAATGGCTTGGGAAGACCGTACAACTTTTGAAGCGATTGAACATCAGTTTAAACTGAACGAGCAAGAGGTTATCAAACTTATGCGAACTCACATGAAACCAAAAAGTTTCCGATTGTGGCGCGCACGAGTTCAAGGCAGAAAAACGAAACATCAAAAACTTCGGACTTTTGAATCTGGCAGGTTCAAATGTTCAAGACAACGACAAATAACTCATAATAAAATATCTAAGCGTTAAAATATTATATGGATACTAAAATTACTACAAATTACATTAAAACAATAAATGGTATTTCGAATCATGAAATTGGTGATGATCACCTTTTTACAGGGTTAGAAACCCCAATGAAAAAGAATGCTTTCAAGGTTTCTGATAGCGAAAAGAAAAAGAAAATTGCTATTTTATTTGAAGAAATAATGGACGTATTGGGTTTAGATTTAACAGATGATTCTCTTAAAGGTACACCCGAGCGCGTTGCAAAAATGTATATTGATGAGATTTTTTCTGGATTAAACCCTAAAAATAAGCCAAAAGTTGCGTTATTTGAAAACAAGTATCAATACAATCAAATGTTGGTAGAAAAAGACATCACATTTTATTCCAATTGTGAACATCACTTTGTACCCATTATTGGAAAAGCGCATGTTTCGTACATATCTTCTGGAAAAGTCATTGGGTTGTCCAAACTAAACCGCATTGTAAATTATTATGCCAAACGACCACAAGTTCAAGAACGTCTCACCAATCAGATTGCAGAAGAATTAAAAGGCATTTTGGGAACAGAGGATGTAGCAGTCATTATTGACGCAAAACATCTTTGTGTGTCTTCCAGAGGAATCAAAGACGATGCCTCTGCAACGGTGACCGCTTTTTATGGTGGTATTTTTAATACTTCAGCAAAAATTGCTGAACTACAAAATTATTTAAAACTATAACTATGGATGTTGTAAAACAAGCTGAAGCTTTTGAACAAAAACCACTCACATTTAAAACAACGAGTGAACGTATAGAAGCATCAAGAGAGGTAAAAGCATTAATATTGGGGGTAAATGAAATTTATAAAACCTCTAAAGACCCTGCACTGATGGATCTTATGAAACGCTTAACTGTGATCAAACAAAAAATTGAAAAACGATTAAAAGGCCGTCCATTACAAGCATGAAAAAAATTATTATTATTGGAGGTAGTAAAGGTATTGGAAAAGCCATTACAGAAAGCCTTCTTAGCGACCACCAAGTTATCAACATCAGTCGAACCTCTCCAGATTTTCAACACGATAACTTGTCTCACTTTTCCTGCGATATACTCACAGATGATTTGCCTGAAATCGAAACTGCAGATGGATTGATATACTGTCCTGGAAGCATCAATCTAAAGCCTTTTAACAGATTAAATGTTGATGATTTCAAAACCGATTTCGAAATAAACGTCATTGGAGCAGTTAAATGCATTCAAACCTATACCAAAGCACTTGCTACAAGCGAGGCTGCCTCAATTGTTTTATTTAGTACGGTAGCCACAAAATTAGGGATGCCATTTCATGCCAGTATTGCAACCGCAAAATCAGCTGTTGAAGGATTGACAAAATCTGTGGCTGCAGATTTAGCTCCTAAAATAAGAGTGAATGCAATTGCTCCAACAATTACAAACACTGAATTAGCTGCTAAATTTTTAAGAAATGAACGCATGATTGAAAGCACCATACAAAGACATCCTTTAAAGAAATATCTTGAACCTAATGAAGTTGCTGCCATGGCGACATACCTTTTATCTGATGTATCTAAATCAATTTCTGGACAAATTTTTAATCTAGACTGTGGTATTGTCTCTTTGAAATTATAATTAAATGAAACCCATAAAATTAGTTGTGGTTATAATAACCCTACTTTTTTTTCAATTAAATCTTGTTCACAAATAAAAAAGAATCCAAATATGTCTTTATACTCTATTGAAATTAACAATCTTGAAGGGAATCCTATCAACCTAAACGACTATAAAGGGAAACATATTCTATTTGTAAATGTCGCTTCTGAATGTGGGTTTACAGGGCAATATGAAGACCTTCAAAAACTTTATGACACCTATCAAGATAAATTGATGGTTATCGGAGTTCCATGCAACCAATTTGGCAGTCAAGAACCTGGTTCTGCAGATCAAATACAATCTTTCTGTTCGAAAAACTATGGCGTTACTTTCTTAATGACCGAAAAAATTGATGTAAAAGGAGACAATAAACACCCATTGTATAAATGGCTAACGGAAAAAGAATTAAATGGAATGAAAAGTACTTCTGTTAAGTGGAATTTTCAAAAATACCTAGTTGATCGTGAAGGTGCATTTGTAGATTATTTTTATTCAATTACTAAACCATTAAGTAGTAAAATAACCCGTCAATTAAAATAAATTATGTTTGGAATTTTCAAAACAAAAACCCCAGTAGAAAAGCTTCAGGATCGTTACAAAAAGTTAATGTCAGAGTGGCACGAACTTTCAACTACGAATCGATCTGCGAGTGATGCAAAGTATGCAGAAGCACAACAAATATTAGATGAAATTGACAAACTTAATAGCTAATGAAATTTTATAAAGGTTTACTCCTTTTTCTTCTCATTAATTTTAGTGCTCTTGCGATTGGAAGTTGGATCATGAATGATGGTCCACGCACAGAATGGTATATCAACTTAAATCAAGCACCATGGTCTCCACCAGGTTGGGTTTTTGGAATGGCTTGGAGCAGTATTATGATCTTGTTTTCAGTATATATGACTTTCTTAATTCAAGTGAATCGATCCAAAAAAGTAATCCTGTTGTTCAGCATCCAATTTGTATTAAATGTATTTTGGAATTACTTTTTTTTCAATCAACACTTGGTTATTTTAGGGTTGCTCAATATCATCATTCTAACGCTCTTGATGTTTTATTTTTTGGTAGAATACAAACACTCCCTTCAAAATAAACGTTTTTACGTTCTCCCCTATTGTATTTGGTTGGTGCTTGCAACATCTCTAAATTTATACATCGCATTATATAATTAGTAATACATGAAAATATACACTCTACATAAAAAGCAAAATCTACCTATTAGTTTAGAGGAAGCTTGGACATTTTTATCTGATCCTAAAAACCTAAAAACCATTACTCCAGAGTATATGAGTTTTGATATATTATCTGGAGCCGATCGTCCAATGTATCCAGGTCAAATTATACAATACATTGTGACCCCAATTTTGGGAATTAAAACAAAATGGGTCACTGAAATCACGCACGTTAAAGACCAACATTATTTTGTAGATGAGCAACGTTTTGGACCTTATGCACTCTGGCATCACAAACATTTTATCAAAGCGATTGAAGGCGGAGTAGAAATGGAAGATATTATTGACTATAAAGTTCCGATGGGATGGTTGGGGCAACTCGTTCATCCATTTTTGGTAAAACCTAAATTGGAAGAGATTTTTTCCTATAGACAAAAGAAATTAATAGAATTATTTGGGACATACTAATGAAAACAACTGTTTCCATATTCTGGTTTAGAAGAGATTTAAGACTGTATGACAATCATGGGTTATATGAAGCCTTGAAACAGGACAAGGCTGTACTCCCTATATTTATTTTTGACAGCTCTATTTTAGAATCTTTACCTAAAAATGATGCAAGAGTTGAGTTTATTCATGAACAGTTAAAAACAATCCATAAAAATCTCCAAAAACACGGAAGTGGTCTGTCTGTGTACCACGGAACCCCCGAGACTATATTCGAAAAACTTACAAATGAATATGATATAGAAACTGTATATTATAATCGAGATTATGAACCCTATGCAATCTCAAGAGATCAAAATATTTCTGAATTACTTAGCTCAAAATCTATTGATTTTAAATCATTCAAAGATCAAGTGATCTTTGAACAAAATGAAATCACTAAAGATGATGGTCTACCCTATAAAGTCTATACTCCTTACTCTAAAAAATGGTTGGCCACTTTTAATACCAATCATTATAGCCCGTTTAACTCAGAAAATTTATTAAGTAACACCGTTCAATCAGATGCTTATCCATGGGTAGATTTAGAGTCAATGAACTTTAAACCAAACCCTGTTAAAATTGCACCTTACAAAGTAGAGAGTGCTATCATTGAAAATTATGAAGCTACCCGCAATTTCCCTGCGATTGAGGGCACATCAAAATTAGGTCCCCACTTACGATTTGGAACGGTGAGTATCCGGGACATAGTTTCTAAAGCAGTTCAACATACCAACAATACGTTCTTAAAAGAATTAATTTGGCGTGAATTTTTTATGCAAATTTTATGGCATTTTCCCCATACCGTTACCAAAAGTTTCAAACCTCAATATGATGCTATTCAATGGAGAAATGCCCCCGAGGAATATAAAAAGTGGTGTGATGGAAACACGGGCTATCCCCTTGTGGATGCAGGAATGCGAGAACTAAATCAAACAGGGTTTATGCACAACCGCGTACGTATGCTTGTTGGAAGTTTTTTATGTAAGCACCTTTTGATTGATTGGCGGTTGGGAGAGGCTTATTTTGCTAAAAAACTCCATGATTTTGAACTTTCAAGCAATGTGAGTAATTGGCAATGGGTTGCGGGTTGTGGAGTGGATGCGGCACCTTATTTTAGAATCTTTAACCCTACTACACAAGTTACCAATTTTGACAAAGCGCATACATATATTAAAAAATGGGTGCCTGAATATCAAGAATTATCGTATCCTAAACCTATGGTAGATCATAAATTTGCTAGAGAACGATGCCTTAGAACCTACAAAGAAGCCTTAGAAAAAAACTAAATTTTCTTTACAAATTGTGTAATAATTACGATGTGCTTCCCATCCACCTTTCCTTCAATGTAAGTTTCATTTTCGTGATCTAGAGAAATCCTTCGAACTGCGGTCCCTTGTTTGGCAATCATACTTGATCCCTTCACTTTTAAATCTTTAATCAGAACGACACTATCCCCAGCTTCTAAAATGACGCCATTAACATCTCTATGGACAATTTTTGTTGTTTCTTCCACACCATCTCCAAGAGCTTTAGCCCACTCCAATGCTTGTTCATCTAAATACATCATATCTAATAAATCCTGAGACCAACCCGCCGAAAGTACACGGTTGAGCATACGCCACGAAATGACCTGTACAGGAAGAAATTCACTCCACATACTGTCATTAAGACAACGCCAATGGTTAGGATTTAACAAATCAGGGGTTTCGATTTGTGAGGTACAGGTTTCGCACGCATAAATACTATCCGTAAGGTCTCCTTTATTTGAAGGTTGAACTGTATAAATAGAGAGGTTTTCGGTGGCTTTACAAAGTTCACAACTGTGGTGGCTTCGTTCTTGAAGATCTTTTTCTAAATTCATAGTATTCAATTAATTATGGGTAACCGCTAGTTTTAGACACCCGTTTTATAATTCAACACGTTCAATTTTTGCTCCAATCGCACGCAAACGGTCGTCGATATTTTCATACCCTCGATCAATCTGTTCGATATTATGAATTATAGAAGTTCCTTTGGCAGAAAGTGCCGCAATTAATAAAGATACCCCAGCTCTAATATCTGGAGAGGTCATAGTTGTTGCTTTTAAATTCGATTTAAAATCATGTCCAATCACAGAAGCACGGTGGGGATCACAAAGAATAATTTTTGCACCCATATCAATTAATTTATCGACAAAGAACAGACGGCTTTCAAACATCTTTTGATGAACCAACACACTTCCTCTTGCTTGGGTGGCCACCACAAGAATAATACTTAATAAATCTGGAGTAAACCCTGGCCATGGAGCATCTGAAATGGTTAGTATGGAACCATCGATATAGTTTTGAATTTCATACCCATCTTCATGCGATGGAATAAAAATATCCTCCCCTTTTCTTTCGATAGTAATTCCTAATTTTCGAAACACATTTGGAATTACTCCCAAATCATCCCAACTTACATTCTTTATCGTCAATTCGCTTTTGGTCATGGCAGCCAATCCAATCCAACTACCAATTTCAATCATGTCTGGCAACATGGTATGTTCGGTGCCTCCCAATGTCTTAACACCTTCGATAGTTAACATGTTTGAACCAATTCCCAAAATCTTTGCTCCCATTCTATTGAGCATTTTACAGAGTTGCTGTAAATACGGCTCACAAGCTGCATTATAGATTGTTGTTGTTCCAGTAGCCAAAACAGCAGCCATTACTATATTTGCTGTTCCAGTAACCGAGGCTTCATCAAGTAGCATATAGGTTCCTTTTAGCTCCTTTGCTTCTACACCATAAAAATGATCTTCACGGTTGTATCTGAAGTTAGCTCCTAATTTGATAAATCCCTCAAAGTGTGTATCTAAACGTCTGCGACCAATTTTATCACCTCCAGGTTTTGGAATATATCCTTTTCCAAATCGTGCAAGAAGTGGTCCTACAATCATAATCGAACCTCTTAGTCCACGTCCATCCACCTTAAAAGCTTCTGTTTCTAAATACTCTAAATTGATTTCATCGGCTTGAAAAGAATAACTGCCTTTTGCTAATTCCTCAACTTTAACTCCTAGTTTTCCTAATAAAACAATGAGCTTATTGACATCAATTATATCTGGAATATTGTGGATCGTGATTTTATCTGGTGATAATATTACGGCACACAAAATTTGAAGTGCTTCGTTTTTGGCGCCCTGTGGTTGAATTGCTCCTTTTAATTGGTGACCACCTTCAATTTTAAAAGTTTTCAATAGTTAGTAATTTAAATGAGTAGTGTGTTTTCTGAAGTCCAAAGCCATCAAAATATTAGTAACGTTTTCGATTTCTTTGATGATGATTCTTTTTTGAAGATTTCTTTTGGCTCGAAAATTTACGTTGTACTTTCAATAAACTTGAAATTTCACTCAAGGGTTCTGTACTGTCACGTAAATCAATTTTTCCACCAGAAAGTTCAAAGAGATGACCAAAGATAACAACATCTTCAACAGTGTCTTTATTCCAATTCAAAAAAGATTTTTTCATGTGATTTGCAATGGTGTATTCCAATCCGTCTCTCATTTCTCCAGCTTCCCACGTATTAGCCACATCAATCATTGTTTTAATATTGTTTCCATAAAAACGATATTTAGGGAAATTCTGTGGATATTCTAAGGGTTCTGGACGGATGTTTAACATTTCTTGTGTAGGTTTGTCAAAAGGAGAATCTGCATCCAATTTTAAATCAGACATGATAAATAATTGATCCCAAAGTTTATGTTGAAAATCAGGGACATCACGTAAATGTGGCTGCATATTTCCCATTACAGAAATAATAGCTTTCGCCAAGCGATTGCGTTCTTCTTTTGATTCTTGAGCCACAGCATAGTTAATCATTTTTTGTAAATGCCTCCCATATTCAGGAATGATTAAGTGTTCTCGTTCAGTATTATATTCTAGTTGATCAGTTAACGCTGTCATGGATGCGATCTTTTATTTTAAAATTTAAGTGTTTGCAAAATACAAAAAAATAATGTGAGTCTAATGGTATTTTAAAAGATGCTTGAAAGTACTGTTTTTAGAGTGAAATAACCTCTTTAACTTGATTTCCAACTTCTTTATATTTTTCTATAACATCATCAGGGTTATTCATAACAACATTAATAGAAACACTTGTATAATTCCCATTTTTTGAGGGAATGGTTTTAATAACCGCTCCCATATTATCAAAAATACACTCAATAGTATTTATTTTGACAGGATCGGATTTAATGATAAATTTATACAAATATTCTGAAGGCCATACAGAAGTGTCCTTTAGTTTCTCTTTTAAATTGTTATAAAACGCTTCTGGGTTTAAAGGTTTATTCATTGTTTAATGCTAAGAGTACAAATATACATTATATCTGATTTTTTATTTCCCTTTTAAATCACGAATTTTACAGGAAATAAACAAAACATCTTGAAAACTCAGAAAATTGCTATTATTGGAGGTCCTGGTACTGGAAAAACCACCTTAATCAACGCGCTTAGAACAAAAGGTTATAGTTGTATGGAAGAAATTTCAAGACAAATTACTCTTGATGCGCAAGAGAAAGGCATCGAACAATTGTTTTTAGAAGATCCTTTAATGTTTAGTGAGCATCTTTTATTAGGACGTCAAAAACAATTTTTAGCGGCAGATTCACTTCAAGAGCAGGTTGTATTTTTTGATCGTGGACTTCCAGATGTTGTTGCTTATTTAGACTATTTAAAATGCAGCTATCCGGATTCTTTTAAAACAATTTGCAGTCAGCACACCTATGACAACGTTTTTATATTAAAACCTTGGAAAGCGATTTACGAACAAGATAACGAACGCTATGAAACGTTTGAACAAGCATTGATTCTTCATGATTTTCTAGTTAAAACCTATACGGACTGTGGGTATTCTATTATCGAGACCCCATTTGGAACAGTTGAGGAACGACTCAATTTTATTTTAAATCATTTAAACCAAAGTGAATGAAGCATCCAATTGAATTATTGGAACACTATTGGAATTTTTCAGAGTTTAGACCACAACAAGAGGAAATTATTGAAGCGGTTTTGGCAAATGAAGATTGCATTGCGCTTTTGCCTACTGGAGGTGGAAAATCGATTTGTTTTCAAATCCCAGCGCTGATAAAAGACGGCATATGTATTGTGGTATCTCCACTTATAGCGTTGATGCAAGATCAGGTAACTAATCTGAAAGAAAAAGGCATCAAAGCGATGGCACTCACCAGCGGATTCACTTATGAAGATATCGATCGGATGTTGGATAATTGCATCTATGGAAACTATAAATTTCTCTACCTTTCTCCTGAACGGCTTCAACAAGATTTAGTCCAAGAACGTATTAAACAAATGAATGTTAACCTGATTGCGGTGGACGAAGCACATTGTATAAGTCAATGGGGACATGATTTTAGACCTGCCTACCGAGATATCAAAGTATTGAGAACACTCCACCCAAATGTGAATGTAATTGGGTTAACAGCTTCAGCCACTGACAAGGTTGTAAAAGACATTTGCTCACAATTGGACTGCATTGCCCCACAGATTTTTAAAACCTCGTTTCAACGCCCCAATTTAGCGTATTTAACATTGGATTGTGATGATAAATATTTCAAAACCGTTCAGATTTTAAAAAAATATTCAGGTAGTTCGATTATTTATGTACGAAATAGAAAAGCAACGCTCGAAATTTCAAACTATTTAAATAAGCTCGGAATTACAAGTGGGTATTATCATGGTGGTTTAAGCACAAAAGAAAAAGACACGCAATTTGAGCGTTGGAGTGCAAATAAAAATCAAGTCATGGTTGCAACCAATGCTTTTGGAATGGGCATTGACAAAGCCAACGTACAAACTGTGATTCATCATAATTTACCAGAAAGTTTGGAAAGCTATTACCAAGAAGCAGGACGCGCAGGACGTAATAACGACTCCGCTTATGCAGTGATTCTTCGAAATGCTTCTGATGAGATGGATTCCAAAAATCAATTTATCAATAGCCTTCCAGATCCTTCGTTCTTAAAAAACTTATATAAACGGTTGTGTAACTATTTTCAAATTTCTTATGGTGAAGGAGTAAACTCCGTTCATAATTTTAACTTTAAATTATTTTGCAATTCCTATAACCTTCCTTCAATCCTGACCTACAATGGGCTTAAAATTTTAGATAGAACCAGTATCATTTCAATGGAAGAACGTTTTAAAAATACCGCCTTTCTACAAATCATTATCGGAAATGCTGCTCTATTCAATTACATTGAAAAACACCCAAAACAGGCCCTTATTATAAAGGTTATTTTAAGAAGTCACGAAGGGGTATTTGACCATTCTATAGAAATTTTTACGCAAACAATCGCTAAAAAAATAAACCTCTCCGAAGAAGAAGTCATAAAACATTTAAACGCATTAAATAAAGCTGATATCATTCAATTTGAATCATCAAAAACAGATGCACAAATCACTTTTATAGAACCAAGAGAGGATGATAAAACAATTCATAGAATCTCAAAAATAGTCACTCAACAACACGATTTAAAAAAGACACAACTAAAGTCAGTATTTGAGTATGTGAAAAATGATGCCAAATGTAAAAGTCAAAAATTACTGTCCTACTTTGAAGAAACAAACTCAGAACCCTGTGGTATTTGCTCAAGTTGTTTAGAACGTTCAAAAAAAAGTGTAATTTCGGAAAGTGATTTAAAAACAATCTTAACTTTACTTAAAACGGCACCCCTTTCTTCTAGAAAATTGGAAGAATTAAGTAATTTTAATCCCGATAAATTAACCACTATATTAACCCGTCTTTTAGAAAAAGAGTTGATTGAAATAACAGAACGAAACACGTACAAACTCAAAATGTCATGACAAAAGAAGCTATTCGTATTGTATTTATGGGCACACCCGAATTTGCGGTGACCATATTAGACGGACTTTTACAACACAATTACAAAGTTGTAGGCGTTATTACGGCCCCAGATCGCCCAGCTGGACGTGGTCAAAAAATTCATGAATCCGCGGTAAAAGTGTACTCTAAATCTAAAGGCTTGACAGTTTTTCAGCCAACAAACTTAAAAGAGGGTTCATTTTTGGAAAATTTAAAATCCTTAAATGCGAATCTTCAAATTGTTGTTGCTTTCCGAATGCTGCCTAAAGTGGTATGGCAAATGCCTGCATTAGGAACATTCAATTTACATGCATCTTTACTTCCAGATTATCGGGGTGCAGCCCCAATAAACTGGGCTATTATCAACGGAGAAAAAGAAACAGGAGTTACCACCTTTTTTATTGATGAAAAAATAGATACAGGAGCTGTTATTATGCAATCCAAAATTGATATAAGTCCTACAGAAAATGCTGGCGAATTACATGATAAATTAATGCATCTAGGAAGCGATTTGGTATTGAAAACCGTTCAAGCTATAGAAAACGGAAATCTAAAAACAACGGTGCAACCACTAAAAGAAACCAAAACTGCTTATAAACTCAATAAGGATAATTGCAAAATTGATTGGAATTCTACATTAGACGCTATATACAATAAAGTTCGAGGACTCCATCCCTACCCTGCAGCTTGGGGACTTTTATCGAACGGTAAGGAACTTTTAAACATCAAATTGTATGAAGTTCTAAAACATTCTGAAGCGCACGAATTTAAAAATGGGCAGCTCATTATTTCAAAAAAAGCAATTAAAGTTGCCGTAAAAGGAGGATTTATCGAACTCATTAATTTTAAATTCCCTGGGAAAAGACAAATGGATGCAGTATCATTTTTAAATGGATTTACATTTGATGAAAATGCACAAATGTTATAAATAACACATGGACAATGAAAAAAAATAAACTTATAGAACACATGGCGGTATGTGCCGGAATTTCAAAAGCATCCGCTCAAAAGGCATTAGAAGGGTTCTTAGAGGCAACCTCAAAATCACTTCAAAACGGCAACAAAGTCTCGCTAGCTGGATTTGGGACTTGGTCTGTCTATGAACGATCGGCACGCATGGGTAGAAATCCTAAAACAAATGAATCTTTAGCAATACCAGCAAAAAATACAATAAAATTTAAGGCAAGTCCTCAATTATTGGATACACTTCAGTCTTAAGATTCTAATTATAATTTTTGAGTTTAAAATATAATTCCTATATTTAATAAGAATTTTACAGTTAAAGATGTCAAATATCTATTTAAAAAAAGGTCATTTACTAATTGCAGAACCCTCTATTATTGGAGATATGTCCTTTAATAGATCTATTATTATTATTGCAGATCATAATAACGAAGGCTCTATTGGATTTATTTTAAATAAACCTCTTGACTTCACACTCCAAGATTTGATTCCTGAAATAGAAATTCCGTTCAAAGTTTATAACGGAGGTCCTGTTGAACAAGATAATCTCTACTATATCCATAAAATCCCAACCTTAATTCCTGATAGTATTGAAATTTCTCCAGGACTATATTGGGGTGGTAATTTTGAAAAAATTACCAATCTGATTCAACAAAATAAATTAGATTCTAATGACATTCGATTTTTTCTTGGCTATTCAGGATGGGAAACCAACCAATTATCCTCAGAATTATTAGCGCATACATGGATCCTTTCTGAAAATAAGCACCACAAAACAATTATTGAAAAAGTGAATACGAGTTTTTGGAAAGAAAAGATGCTTGAACTCGGAGGCGAATATAGTATCTGGTCCAACGCACCTGAAAACCCTTCATTCAACTAAGACAGCCTTAGCGTCATGTTTAACTTGGCTAAAATACTTTGACTCACATGATTTGTGAAATTCTTTTTTCTAAATGATGTGATTGGTTGAATACCTTGAATTACATTGGTTACAAACAACTCGTCTGCTTTTTGCAATTCAAATGGCGATATAGAGGCCTCAACACACTCAAAGTCAGGAATTTTACCGATAATTTCTAAAATCTGCTTGCGCATAATACCTTTTAGACATCCATCATCCAAAGGGGGTGTTTTTATGACATTATCTTTCACTAAAAACAGATTCCCATTGAGCGCTTCAACAATATTTTTATTGGTATTTAGTAATAGACAATTATCGTATTGATTTTCTTTTGCATAAACACTCCCTAAAACATTTAACAACTTGTTATTGCTTTTTAAAGTCGATAAGAGTCCAGGGGTTATATAAAAATCTTTAAACAACTCTATTCTATAATCTGAAGTATTAAGTAAGTATAAATCCGTTGGCAACGGTTCTGCAGTTATAAAATAGGAAACAGCGTTTGAATTTGGGGTATAAAACCCACCTTGGTTTCTAAAAACCGTAAATTTTACTCTAAAAGAATTTGAATCCGAATTGTGATGCGATACTAATTCTAGAATTTGAGATTCTAAAAATTCAGGAGTGAAAGTCATTGGGATTTCCATTCTTAAAATTCGCATGGAAGCCATCAGTCGAAAGTAATGATCTTCCCAAAACAGAATTTTGCCATTTAAGGTTTTGATGGTTTCAAAAAGTGCATCTCCATAAGCCAATCCTCGATTGAATACCGATAGTTTTGCTTCCTGCTCCGAAAGTAATTCGCCGTTGCTATTTATCATAAAAAAGTCCTGAATAAATCAGGACAAATATAGTTTAAAAATAAAAAATGGTTAGGACGAACCTAAGATTTGCTTGAGATCTGATATTTGATTGTCCCAAAGCATCTTTGATTCTTCTACTTCGTCTTCTTCTGCAAAATCTGTAATCATTAACGACACATCTTTTGTGATACCATCGACTTGAATTCTTATTTCAAAATAGGATTGATCTTCATCACTTTCGAGCCATTTAAATTTGACACGTTCTCCATTTTTTTTCGTTAACAACTTAGCTTGTTCTTCTGAACCATCCCAAATAAAGGTGAATAATTCACTTCTTGAGTTTACATTATCCGCAAACCATTCTGACAGACCAGAAGCCGTTGAAATATATTGATACAATAATTGAGGAGATGCTTGTATAGGAATTTCTAACTCAAACTTTATTTTATCGCTCATTGGTTAATTAAAATTTAAAAATCCAATATATACAAATATTGGTTAGTTCTGTAAAGAATATTAATTTATTTTTTAAAGGAGTATTTATTTGTAAGGCGATATATTGTTTTTATATTTGCAGCCATCTAATTATGGCGAGGTAGCTCAGCTGGTTAGAGCGTCGGATTCATAACCCGGAGGTCGCGGGATCGTGCCCCGCTCTCGCTACTAGATTTTAAAAAGACTTTCAAGATACTGAAAGTCTTTTTTTATAGAACTATTTCGTGTAATGGGTTTTCTAAAACAAGGGATAGAAAAGCGATTAATCAACTCACGAGTTGTTTTTTTGTGCTAATTATGAGTGAATTACTGTCTGTTGTGACATCTAAATTGTTAAGAAACGGTTTTTATCAATTCTTCTAAAGATAGTAATTGCTGATCCCCAGAATTCATGTTTTTTAGCAAGTATTTACGCTGTTTCATTTCTGACTCGCCAACCATAACTACATAAGGAATTTCGCGCTTATTACAGTAATTCATTTGTTTTTTTAATTTAGCAGCATCTGGATACAATTCAGTGGCAATAGATTTTGATCGTAAAAATGTCATTGCTTTTAAGCAATACAAACTCTCTGAGGTTCCAAAATTGGTGAAAAGCACTTTGGTTGAACGTGTTTTATCGGATGGAAATAACCCCAACTCTTCCAAAACTAAATAAATTCGATCCAATCCAAAGCTAATACCTACTCCACTGACATCTTTCAAACCAAAAATTCCTGTAAGGTCATCATAGCGACCGCCGCCACCAATAGAACCCATTTGTACAGAATCGGGCGCAGCCACTTCAAAAATAGCACCTGTATAGTAATTAAGTCCTCGAGCTAAAGTGACATCCATTTGTAGTTTAGCTGTTTTAAGTCCTAACGCAGTCACAGAAGTTGCGATGAATTCTAATTCTTCAACCCCTTTTATACCTTCCGTAGAAGTGCTTAAAATAGATTTTAAAGATTCTAATTGTTCTGAGAAATTACCCGTCAAATTAAAAAGTGGTTCTAACTTAGAAATCCCTTCCGAAGGAATGCCTTTTTTAAGCATTTCTTCTTTGACGTTCTCCGCTCCTATTTTATCAAGCTTATCCAAAGCCACAGTAAAATCGATAAGCTTATCTTGAGCGCCAATCAATTCGGCGATACCTGCCAATATTTTTCTGTTGTTTATTTTTATAGTAACACCCTCTAGGTTTAAATCTGAAAAAACAGCGTCATACAGTTGAATGAATTCAATTTCTTGCCACAAAGATTTTGAGCCTACCACATCAGCATCACACTGATAAAATTCTTGAAATCGTCCTTTTTGAGGACGATCGGCGCGCCAAACAGGTTGAATTTGGTAACGTTTGAAAGGGAATACAATGTCATTTTGATATTGTGCTACATAGCGTGCAAAAGGCACCGTTAAATCGTAGCGCAATGCTTTTTCAGTAAGTGAATTTGAAAACCGTGCTAGGTTGCCATCTTCAAGGGCTTGTAAATCTGCTTTTTTAACTTTATCACCAGAATTTAAAATCTTAAAGATGAGGCGATCCCCTTCATCTCCATATTTTCCTAATAAGGTTTCGGACAATTCAAAGCTTGGGGTTTCAATTGGTTGAAATCCAAATTTTTTAAAATTTGACTTTATGGTACTAAAAATGTAGTCGCGATTTGCCAACTGCTGTGGAGAAAAATCTCGTGTTCCTTTAGATATGCGTGGTTTAGATACCATAATTTTGCTTTATTCTACAAATATCTCTCTTTTTACGAATCTATCCAATTAGATCTTCTAAATACTTGTAAAGATCTCCTTTTGTGATATTTGATCCTTGAACAATCAGTTCAAATAATTTTAAATTTTTATCAGCTTCAAGTGTTTTATCGGCATTAAATAATTCTACTTCATCGGACATCAAATTGTCTCTTAACCATCCAAATCCTTCTTTGGTGGTCAAATCAATAGTATCCACTTTAATTTTAAGTCCAATCAATCGCAACTGCGATCCATCAACCTTAAACAAATACATATGTTGCGGGGCTATATTTTCTAAATACTCCACCTTTGACAAGACACCTTCCCAAACCAAATCGCTAAAAACATCCAATTCTTCTTCCGCCACTTCTGGCTTCTGTTCCTTAATTTCTTTCCATTCTTCTGCCGTGATGGATTGCGTTGCTAAAAAATTAATAAACTCTTGATTTAGCTCTTCAAACTGCTCTTTTGTGAGTCGTGTGTATTTCATCTTAAATATTGTTAAAAAAAATGCGCCCTAATAACAGGGCGCAAATTTATAAAATTACATTGAATTAATACTAGAAGATGTAGCGTAATCCAAACTGCATTTGCCATCTAGATGCTAAACTTGAATCGTATCCAAACGTTTCGGTTTGGTTAGGATTGAAAGAATAGGATGGCACTAAAGTAGTTGGATCCACACTTACACCTATTGGAGATACATTGTTAGGTTGTTGTACTAAGCCCCAATCGGAGTTTATTAGATTTCCAACGTTTAAAACATCGATACTAAACTGAATGGTATTGGTTTTGTTTTCAGAAATTTTTATTTCATAATCTTGTAAAAACTTCACATCCCAACGGCCTCTCCATGGTGCTTGCGCGCCGTAACGCTCTGCATATTGACCTCTACGACCGCTTAAGTAATCATCTTGGGCGATGTAATTATCAAACGCAACAGCTTCACTAGCTACAGGAAAATCCATGAGCTGAATTTCTGCAGAGGTTGGCACGTATAAAAGGTCATTGTTTTGAAACGATGTGTCGCCGTTGATATTTCCTGCATAGGTATAACTAAAACGACCTCCACGAGAATATTCAAAGAATGTGGAAAGCGTGCTACTCCATTTTTTGTTTGTTCCGTAGTTCCATTTTTTACTAGCAACACCAATAATTCGGTGTGTATCGCCATATCTAGAGTGAGACAGCACATCAGAATTTGCATTTCCAACCACTGGGTTAAAATCAAATGCATCTCCTGTAATTTCAGCCTCAATTGAGTTAACATCTTTTGAATCTAAATAGCTATACGCTAACATGGTGTATAACCCATTATCAAACGTTTTTTGTGCTTTAAAAGAGGCATTCCAAATACGACCTTTGTCTGAATTTGTAAATACGTAAGCGTTGTTAATTTTATCGGCGTCTGTATAATAAGGTCTGTTATCCACACCAACTAAAGTTCCAGATGGCTCTGTAAGCCCCCAGTTTTGTACATGTGCTCCATTGATGTCTTTTGTATAAGACAGGTCAGCAGAAACAATTAAACCATTGTCATATTTGTGATCCAGTCCTAAATTAGTTCTCCACACTTGTGGGAATTTGAAATCTGGATCTACCATTTGGTAGAAGTATGAATTAGGATTTCCAATTTGGTTTCCTAACCATACAAATGGAAAACGTCCTGTAAACAGACCAGACCCCCCTCTTAATTGGATTGTGCTATCGCCCTTTACATCATAGTTAAATCCAACGCGAGGAGACACTAACCAATCGTCTGATGGCATTTGTGTGCTATCAAGTAATTGAACTTCTCCAGTATTAGGATTTACATAAGGAATTTCTGGTTGATAAAACGATACATCAATAACTTCTTGTGCCTTATCTGCTGAGTCAAAGAATAAAGGCTTATCGAAGCGTAACCCATAAGTTAACTTAAAGTTGTCGTTCACATCCCATTCATCTTGAAGGTAAAATGCCAATTGTCCAACATTGGTTTCTGCTAAAGCCCATGAATCGGCATCTTTAACTCCTTGTGCATTTGCTAAAGCTTCTTCTAATAACCCGTTTGTAGATGCTGCTAAAAAATCACTAACAGACCCAAAAGCACCAAAAGCACCCACATAACCATTATCATTAGCGTATCCATAGGCACCTAAATTAAAAGAGTTGTCAAACTCAAATTTCTCAAAAGAGATCCCAGCTGTATAGGTGTGGTTCGCTCTAGAAATGGTCATATTGTTAGAAAATTGAAATACTTTTTGATCTAACACATTGTTGATTGAAAATGGCTCATGACCCGCAATAATATAATTTTGTCCAGCACCATTTTGTATTGTAATTGCTGGAGCAGGCGAAGACATTGGGTTTCTAAAATCATCAAAATGAGTATATCCCGCTTGAAATTTGTTAGATATATTATCAGAAAATCTTGAATTCAATTCTATTTGAATCGAATTTAATTTATTGTTAATTTGATAACCTGAGTTCTGAAACTGAAGTGTTGTGGCACTCGGCCCTCTTACACCTAGTGCAGATGGATGTGCTGGTTTATCTTTAGAAGCATCTAACCAGTTATATATAACTGCTAATTGGTTGTTGTCATTCACATTCCAATCGAGCTTAAAAATTCCTTTGCTAGATTCAGAATCATGTGTAAAACCTTGATAAGCACCTGTATTATACCCTAAATTCGCCAAGGCATTTTGAACTGCTATAAGATCCGATTCTGAAACAACAGATTCATTAATTGCACCCGAACCTGTATTAGGTAACCAAGATTGACCTAAGTCGGTACGTTCATCTTGCTCATAATTGGCAAAGAAAAATAATTTATTTTTTACGATCGGTCCTCCAACACTAAACCCTGTTTGTTGCTGTGTAAGGCTGGGAACAAAAATATCTTGTCCTTTAATTTTTGAACCGGTCATATCTTCATTTCTATAGAATCCATAAACAGTCCCTTTAAACTCATTCGACCCACTTTTAGTTACTGCATTTACAGAAGCTCCAGTAAACCCAGATTGTGTGACGTCATAAGGTGCCGTCGATACTTGTATTTGATCGATTGCATCTAAAGATATAGGTTGTGCATTTGTTTGTCCTCCTGGAGTGGCAGCATCCAATCCAAACGGATTGTTAAAAATTGCACCATCTAAAGAAAAGTTATTAAACTGGTCATTACGACCTCCAAAAGAACCATTACTTGCTGTTGGCTCTAAACGTGTAAAATCAGCTGCAGATCTAGAAATTGTAGGGAGTGTGGTCAATTCTTTACGACCAACACTTGTCTCAGCTCCTGTTCGATCACTACCAAAAACGCCATTAGCATTATTAACTGTTAGTACAACTTCATCGAGTTGTGCAGAGTCTGGAGTTAGACTTAACGCTAAATTTTCTGTTTTTCCTAAGGTCAAAAATACATCGGAAAAAGATTGATCATTATAGCCTACATAACTAACTGTTATTGTGTAAGGTCCACCTACTCTAAGGTTAACAAGATTAAATCGTCCGTCAATGTTGGTTGCTGCACCATAGGTAGTCCCTGTTGGTGTATGAACTGCAATGACATTCGCACCTGGTAAACCAACGTTGGTTTCATCGGATATTACGCCCTTAATACTTGATGTAGTCACCTGAGAGAATGACAAAGAACAAGTAAAAATGAACATAAAAAGTGTGATAAGTTTTTTCATTTTTTGATTGTTAAAAGTTATTTAAACAAACTTAGACAAAAAAAAAGCCTGTACTTACGTACAGGCTTTAAAATAAAAATGAATTTATTAACGTTTTGTTAATAAATTCATAAAATTGTTATTTAGCGGCAATAATTTCGAAAGGGAAATCAACTGCTACGTCTCTGTGAAGACGAATAATAGCATTGTATTTACCAAGGCGTTTTACGTTACCACCTGTAACATTGATGTATTTTTTATCAATTGAATGGCCTTCTTTTTCAATAGCTGCTGCGAGATCAATATTATTAACGGATCCAAATAATTTATCTCCACTACCTACTTTAGCAGGTATTTTAATTTCTAAAGTTTTTAACGCTTCGGCAATTGCTTGTGCTTCATCGATAATTTTTTTCTCTTTGAACGCACGTTGCTTTAAGTTTTCTGCTAATACTTTTTTAGCAGAAATCGTAGCAAGAATAGCTTTACCACCAGGTATTAAAAAATTTCTACCATAACCGTTTTTAACTGTTACAACATCGTCTTTAAACCCCAATCCTTCTACGTCATGTTTTAATATAAGTTCCATAGTTATAATAGTTTTATTTCATTAAATCGGCTACATAAGGCATCAATGCTAAATGTCTTGCTCTTTTTACAGCAACAGACACTTTTCTTTGATACTTTAAAGAGGTTCCTGTTAAACGTCTTGGCAATAACTTACCTTGTTCGTTTACGAATTTTAATAAGAAGTCTGGATCTTTATAATCGATATACTTGATACCTGATTTTTTGAAACGACAGTATTTTTTAGCTTTGTTGGTGTCAATATTTAAAGGCGTTAAATATCTGATTTCACCATCTTTTTTTCCTTTGGCTTGTTGTTCTATAGACATAATTACGCTTTTTCTTTAAGTTTAACTCTTCTTCTTTCAGCCCATGAGATCGCATGCTTGTCTAAACTAACCGTTAGATAACGCATAAAACGCTCGTCACGTCTAAATTCTACTTCTAAAGGACCAATAGCCTCTCCAGGTGCTGTAAATTCAAATAAGTGGTAAAAGCCACTTTTTTTGTTTTGGATTGGATATGCTAATTTCTTTAGCCCCCAATCTTCTTTCGATACCATCTTTGCTCCTTTAGAAACGAGTAAGTCCTCGTATTTCTTTACTGTTTCCTTTATCTGAGTGTCAGATAAAACGGGATTCAAGATGAAAACAGTTTCGTAATGATTCATAAATTTATAATTATTTGTTTTTTAATGGCTGCAAAAATAAGTATTAATTATTGTTTGAACAACATAATATTACATTATTTAACCCTGTAATTTTAATCGTTAATCGGATTTTTTTGGGTTTAAACGATTTTTTTTTGTATTTTTGTAGACTATATAAACTTTTTTAACCAATCCCCGATGATTTTAAACTGTATTATTATTGACGATAATTCCAATCAACGGTTAGATTCTTTGAGGCTAATCAATAACCACCCATCTCTTAATTTGATAGAGAAATTTACGTCTATAAATGAAGCAAAAAAATTCCTGCTCACAAATAACGTTGACCTTATTATATTGGAAATTAACCTTTCTGTTTCTGATGGATTTGAGCTCTTAGACAGCTACAACTCTAATCCCGAATTCAAAGTCCCTTACTTTATTATAACTAGTGAAGATACTTCTCATGCGTTTAAAGCATTTGAATATAATGTGATCGATTACTTATCAAAACCCGTTTCTAAAAAACGTTTTAGCGAGGCCATTAGCAAAACTGTATTGGACGCAAAAATGAAAGAAAACTTCCAAGATTTTGATGGAGAACATATTTTTGTGAAAAGTAATCTTAAAAAACGAAAAATATATATCAACCAAATCAAATGGATTGAGGCACTCGGTGACTACGTAAAGTTGATTACTAATAACAAAAGCTTCGTCATTCTTTCAACCATGAAAGCCTTTGAAAATGAGCTTCCGAAAGGACTCTTTTTAAGAATCCATAAATCTTATATAATCAACCTGAAAAAGGTGGAGCGTTACGACAGCAAATACGTTGAGATTGAAAAAATGAAACTCCCACTAAGTAGAACTCGAAAGACACAATTAAGTAAAGCTTTAGATGTAATTGTGAGTTAGTAGTTATCTACATTAATAAGCAAGCGTGCTGCTCTATAATCTTTCGTACTAGAAAAACTCATTTTAATTTTCTGAAGAACTGACTTCGTTTTTACAAGCGATTGGTTTTGGGGTATTTTTAGAAGAATATTTTTATGATATTGATTCCGTATCCTCGAAACAACAGGAAATTCTGGTCCTAACACATTGTCTTTAAATACATGTCTCAATCGAATTGCCAACCAGTCAGAACCCTCATTTACTTTATTATAATCTTTGTGTTTAATCGTTAATTTGATGATTCGACAAAACGGTGGATACTTATAAATACGACGATCTTCAAGTTGTTCGACAAACATGGACTCATAATCGTTTATAGATACTTGCTGAAGAATGGTGTGATATGGATGATAGGTTTGAACAACCACCTTGCCCCTTGTGTCAGTTCGACCCGCGCGCCCTGCAACTTGTTGCAATAATTGAAAACTCCGCTCATGCGCTCTAAAATCAGGAAAATTAATCAATTGATCGGCATTCAAAACTCCTACCAACTTTACATGTCTAAAATCTAAACCCTTGGTAACCATTTGAGTACCTACTAAAATATCAACCTCTTTATTTTCAAAGCTTGAAATGATTCGATCGTAACTATATTTTCCTCGGGTGGTATCCAAATCCATACGCGCCACTTTAGCTTCTGGAAATAACAATTCAATTTCTTGTTGAATTTGCTCCGTTCCAAACCCTTTACTGTCAATTTCTACGCCTCCACACGCCCCACAAAACTGTTGCATTGCCATGGTATGACTGCAATAATGACAACGGAGTTGATTTTTGTATTGGTGATACGTTAAACTTACATCACAGTTTGGACACTCTGGGGTGTGTCCACAAGTATTACAGGAAACGACTGGAGAATACCCACGTCTATTTTGAAATAAAATAACTTGAGAATCAGTCTCTAAAGCCTCTTTTACCTCCGTAATTAATCGGTCACTAAAATGCCCCGTCATTCGTTTTCGCTTGTATTTATCTGTCAAATCTACCAGCTCAATTTCTGGCATCAGTACATTGTTGAAACGCTTATTGAGTGCTACATACCCATATTTTTTTATTTTGGTCGCATTGTGAAAACTTTCTATACTCGGAGTGGCTGAGCCCAAAAGCGTTTTCGCTTTAAATAAAGCTGCTAAAACAATCGCTGTGTCTCTTGCATGGTAGCGAGGCGAAGGATCAAACTGCTTATAGGATTGTTCGTGTTCCTCATCCACAATAATGAGTCCTAGATTACTAAAAGGAAGAAAAACAGAGGATCGTGCTCCAATGACAACCCGAGCATTTTCGGACTGATTTAGAACATGGTTCCAAACCTCAACTCGTTCATTTTGGGAATAGCGCGAATGGTACACTGCAATTTGGTTACCGAAATACTTTTGCAAACGCTGTACCAACTGAGATGTCAACGCAATTTCAGGGACTAAATACAAGGCTTGCTTACCTTCAGCTAAAATCGATTCTATTTTCTTGACATAAATCTCGGTTTTTCCTGAAGATGTGACTCCATGAAGTAATACAATATTTTGTGTTTCAAACAAATTTTCAATATCCTCTAAAGCAGTTTTTTGATAAGAATTAAGCGTTATTGAAGCATTATCTTCTGAATCTTGAAATTGAATGCGATCGGTTTGGTAATGATATTCTTCAAAAACTTCTTTGTCAATTAATAGTTTAATTTGAGTGGAAGTTGCGTTGCTTTTGATCTTAAGATCGGCTACCTTAATCTGTTTCGTATGGGTTGCCAAATTAAAATAACTTAGAACAATGTCGCGTTGTTTTGACGCATTTTTGAGTGCTTCAATAAGTTCTTGTAAAGCGTTTTCATGCTGATAATTGGGATGTAAACGAACACACCGAATTAATTTTGGTTTGTATTTTTCAGTCAGTTCCTGTTCTAAAGCAATCACTTTGTGATTTAACAAACGTTTTAAAACTGGAAACGAATTTTTTCGATCTATAATCGCATTGATTTCATCAACTTTTAAACTGGTTTGTTGTTGCAGTGCTTCAATTACAAGGTACTCATCATCCTTTAGGGCATTTGTTTCAAATTTTGCAGAAGGATTTAGGGAAATAATCGTTTCACTTTCCAATAAAAACGCATTGGGCATTGCAGCACGCATAATTTCTCCCATGCTACACAAATAATAACTGGACATCCACTCCCATAATTTAAACTGAAATGGGTTAATCACAGGAAATTCATCTAATATACTGTGTATCGACTTCGCTTCATAAGCTGTAGGGGCATTGTGGTGAATGTTATAAACAATCCCAGTGTAAACTTTATTTTTCCCAAAAGGGACAGCGACTCTCACCCCTTTTTTAATAAAATCTACTTCCGCTTTGGTAATGGCATAGGTGAAATTACGCTCTAATGAAAGCGGTAAAATAACATCGATAAAAAAAACATCTATGGCGTGCATTGTTTCTTTAGAAGTTGAAGAGACGAATTTAATTCATGACCAAGTAGGATAATATTGGCATTCAACCAAAAGTAGAATAAAAGAATTAATAAGGCCCCTATTGATCCATATAACTCATTGTAGGTAGAAAAGTTCTCTATATAAAGACCAAAAAGAAAAGAGCTTAAAATAATCAACAAAGTCGTAAACAAAGCACCTACTGAGAAGAAACTCGATAATTTTCCATCTTTAGTTCCAAAGTAATAAAGACTGGCCATACTGAGATAGATCATAAGTATAAAAAAGAAATACTTAGCTTGTGTAATCCAAAAAAGTTCGTTGCTAGAATCGCCTGACCCAAACCTTTCGACAATGGGATGAATCAAATAAATTTGAGCATAGCCAAACCCAATAACTGTTAGTATCAATAGAATAACAAGAATGATAGCGACTCCAAAAGCATAAAAATATTGTTTCACAAAATTGCGATTGAGTTGTTGGTGGTAGGAGTTTTCGAATCCTGAAAACACAGCATTTACACCATTGGCCATCAAAAACATAGAGACTAAAAACACGGTTGAAAGCAACCCTCCTGTGCTTCTATTGTTGATGTTTTCAAAAATATTTTGATTAAAAAAATCCGAGGTTTGTGGAGGTAAAAAAGAATCCAAAAATCCTAAAAAATCAACCTGAAAATTAGCAACAGGAATGTATGGAATTAGGATAATAATAAATAACAAAAAAGGAAATATCGCTGTAAAAAAACTAAACGCAATGGCACTGGCGCGTGTTGTAAGTGCACCTTTAAAAATTCCAATCACATACATTTCCAACAGGTCATATACAGTAAAACCATTAAATCCAGGAAGATTGACACGCTTTAAAAGATTTGCAATCCAACTTACAATTGGAATTTTATCTAATTTATTTTCAATCGATTGACTCATTTAACCGCCTTGAGACTTAAATCCATATTGGAAACAGAATGGGTCAGAGCTCCACAAGAAATATAATTTACCCCGCATTCTGCATAAAATCGAAGGGTGACTTCGTCGATACCTCCAGAAGATTCTGTTTGACATTGATCTCCAATAAGTTTAATTGCTTTTTGTGTATCTGTATAATTAAAATTATCAATTAAAATCCGATGGACACCTTTATTCTCTAAAATCTCTTCAATTTCATCCATATCACGGGCTTCAACTACGATTTGAAGATCCAAATCATGTTTTTTCAAATAGTCTTTTGTCGTTGAAATTGCTTTGGTTATTCCTCCTGCAAAATCAATATGATTATCTTTCAACATAATCATATCATACAATGCAAAACGATGATTTACTCCTCCTCCAATGGCCACAGCCCATTTTTCTAAGGCTCTGAATCCTGGAGTTGTTTTACGTGTATCTAATATTTTGGTGTTCGTTCCTTTTAAAATCTCAACATAAGAATGGGTTTTAGTAGCAATTGCACTCATACGTTGCATCGCATTTAGGACAATACGTTCCGCTTTGAGAATGGATTGTTTAGATCCTTCTACATAAAAAGCAATATCACCAAATTTAACTTCTTCTCCATCGTTGATAAGTATTTCTATATTCAGCTCAGGATCTACATAATGAAACACTTGTTTGGCAAAATTAACCCCAGCGATGACACCATTATCCTTGATTAATAACTTCGCTTTTCCGAAAGCATCTGAAGGAATACATGCTAAAGAACTGTAATCTCCATCTCCTACATCTTCACGGATTGCGTTGGCTATTATTAATTGTACTTCGTTTTTAAATTGTTCGTTCGTAATCATGTTTGTAACTTTGTAGCTAAAATATGAATTGTAGCGCAAAAACGTTCACTATTCTAAAAGCTTATTTAAAAAAAATTATTTTTGGGACATGCAAATTAAACTCATAGCCATAGGAAAAACAGATTCTCCACAGCTGGATCGGCTTATTTCTACCTATCAAAATCGATTGTCTCATTATGTTCGGTTTTCGTTTGAAATCATTCCTGACCTTAAAAACAGTAAAAATTTATCTGAAAAACTACAAAAAGAAGCCGAGGGTAAATTAATTTTAGATAAAATCACATCCACAGATCGATTAATCCTGTTGGACGAAAATGGTAAAGAAATGGATTCTATCGGGTTTTCTAGCTTTCTTCAAAAACAAATGAATTCAGGAATCAAACAACTGGTATTCGTTATTGGAGGGCCTTATGGATTTTCGGAAGCCCTTTACAAAAAAGCTGTTGGATCCTTAGCACTTTCAAAAATGACATTTTCACATCAAATGGTGCGTCTCTTTGTAATTGAGCAACTCTATAGAGGATTTACGATTTTGAAAAATGAACCCTATCATCACCGTTAATAAATCCTATATACTATGAATATTGTATTCGCTACTAATAACTCCAATAAAATTAAAGAAGTCCAAGCCCTCCTTCCCTCCCACATAAAGCTAGTAAGTCTCGAAGAAATTGGATGCGTGGAAGACATTCCCGAAACCCAAGATACTATTGAAGGTAATGCCATTCAGAAAGCAGATTATATTAAAACGCATTATGGACTTGATTGTTTTGCCGATGACACAGGATTGGAAGTCATGGCTTTAGATGGAGCACCGGGTGTGTATTCTGCACGCTATGCCGGTCCTCAGCGTAATGCAGACGATAACATGAACTTATTATTGTCTGAATTAGCCTCAAAAGACAATCGATCCGCACGGTTCAAAACGGTCATTGCGATGCACTTTCAAGGAGAATTTATAACTTTTGAAGGGATTTGTGAGGGAGAAATCACTAAAAGCAAAACAGGAACGAAAGGATTTGGCTACGATCCCATATTTCAACCTAAGAGTTTTGAAAAGACCTTTGCTGAAATTTCTTTAGAAGAAAAAAATCGAATTGGACACCGAGGAAAAGCCGTTTCAAAGCTAGTCACATACTTTATAACCCATTAAATTAATTAGTACTATCTTTGCCGCTTGAAATTCCTCAGGGTGAGGATGTGTTACAAAGAGTTTGGTTTAGGTATGTTCGATACCCCTCTAAGTAACACTTAGAAATTTATCGAATACTAAATTAACAAAATGAATGCATTCAAACAACTTGGACTAGAAGATCATCTAGTTCAAGCCATTACAGACTTAGGTTTTGAAACCCCAAGTGAAGTACAAGAAAAAACGATTCCCCTTTTATTAGATCAAGAGAGCGACCTTGTTGCTTTGGCACAAACAGGAACTGGTAAAACAGCCGCCTTTGGTTTTCCAATGCTGCAAAAAATCGACATCAACAGTCGTACAACTCAAGGTCTTATATTATCTCCGACTAGAGAACTTTGTTTACAGATTACCAACGAAATGAAATTGTATGGCAAGCACTGTAAAGGACTCAATGTGACCGCTATTTATGGTGGTGCAAGCATTACAGATCAAGCCAAGCAAGTTAAAAGAGGGGCACAAATTATTGTAGCGACTCCAGGAAGAATGAAAGACATGATCAATCGAAGGTTGGTTGATATCTCTAAAATTGAATATGCTGTTTTGGATGAAGCTGATGAGATGCTAAACATGGGGTTCTTTGAAGATATTACTGAGATTTTATCATATACCCCGCAAGAAAAAAGCACATGGCTCTTTTCGGCTACCATGCCAAAAGAAGTGTCCATAATTGCTAAAAAATTTATGGACAGTCCTTTGGAAGTAACGGTTGGTCATAAAAACATGGGGAGCAAAAATGTATCTCACGAGTATTTCCTCGTTGGAGCACGCGATCGTTACCAAGCATTAAAACGGTTAGCTGATGCCAATCCAGAAATCTTTTCTGTGATATTTTGTAGAACAAAAAGAGACACTCAGAAAGTAGCAGAACAGCTTATTGAAGATGGATACAGTGCAGGAGCACTGCATGGCGATTTAAGTCAAAATCAGCGTGATGTAGTGATGAAATCATTTAGAGCTAAGCAAATTCAAATGCTCGTTGCAACCGATGTTGCCGCTCGTGGAATTGATGTTGATGACATTACACATGTTATTAACTACCAATTACCAGATGAAATAGAAACCTATACCCACCGAAGTGGACGAACTGGGCGTGCAGGAAAATCTGGAATTTCTATGGTGATTGTTTCTAAAAGTGAAGTTCGAAAAATTAAAAGTATCGAACGAATTATTCAAAAAGAATTCATCAAAAAAGAAGTGCCTAGCGGAATGGAAATTTGTGAAGTTCAGCTAAAAGCTCTCGCAAATAAAATTCATGATACAGAAATTAATCAGGAAATTGAGCCGTACTTGAATGATATTAATAATTTATTTGAAGATGTTTCAAAAGACGAATTGATTAAAAAATTCTTTTCAGCTGAATTTACACGATTCTTTAATTATTATAAAAAATCGAAAGATTTAAAATCACAATCAGGAAGCCATTCCGAAGATAACTATCGTGCAGATGACAACTCAACGCGATTCTTTATTAATATTGGGAATAAAGATGGATACGATTGGATGAAATTAAAGGATTTTCTTAGAGACACCTTACAACTGAGTCAAGATGATGTTTATAAAGTTGATGTTAAAGACAGTTTTGCCTTCTTTAATACGGATGTTGCTCACAAAGATAAAGTCTTAGAGTTTTTTACAGACTTTAAACAAGACGGACGTTTTATCAACGTTGAAATCACAGAGAAAAAGAGTCGCGATCGCAACCGTGGTGGGGGTGGCGGACGTCGATCCGGTGGAGGTGGCTATGGTGGTCGCGGAAAAGGACGTCAGAACCGTTCTAAAGGATCCGGATTTAAATCTGATAGAGGACGCAGAAGCGACAACAATGCTTCTGGAAGATCGCCGAGACGTTCATCAGATTTTAAACCGAGTGGCGGAGGCGATTTTTCAAGACCAAGAAAAAATCGTAGAAAGTAAATAACTTTGTTAATTTTTAGTCAAATTTTGGATTGACAATATGAGTGTAGTATTTGTTTACTATTTTTATATCCTTAATCGAATTAATGAAATCATATTTCACACTTTTAATAGTTTTAATTTTTCCATTTTTTGGAATGGCTCAAATTTACAATACGGTCAAAGGCAAAATTGTAAGTTCAGAGACCTTAGCAGCCATGGAAAGTGTGAATATTGTAAACCTAAATCAGGTGATTGGAACGACGACCAACACTGAAGGGCAGTTTGAAATTCGTGCGAAAGCCAATGATACCCTGCACCTCTCCTATTTAGGGTACAAATCCATCAAAGTCAAAGTGAGTAATGACTGGATTAAATATGGTACTTCTACAACTATTGAGCTTACAGAACTCGCCTTAGCTCTTGAAGAAGTGAATGTTAATAAGTTAAAACTTACAGGCTACTTAGAAGTTGATATTAAACAGGTTCCAATTCAAAAAAATGTTCGCTACAGCATTTCAGGGCTTAATAGTGGCTATGAATCCAGCTCTCGATCGCCAAGTATGGTGACTAAAGTTTTGGGAGCGATTTTTAATCCTGCAGATTTTTTACATAATATTTTTGGCAAAAAGCCGCGCGAAATGCGAAAGCTCAGAGAAATGAAAAAGCAGGATGAGATTCGAGATTTACTCGCTTCACGTTTTGACAGAGAAATGTTAATCGCTTTACTACAAGTTGATAAAATTGATTTAGATCTTCTAATCAGTGAATGCAACTACTCCATGGACTTCATAAGATCTGCTAACGACTTGCAAATACTAGATGCTATTAGCGAATGCTACGAAGAATATAAAATACTTAGTCGGAATAGAAGAAACTAGTTCATCGGAATTCAAATCCATTTATACCTGACTATTCTGCAACAACTGAATCGATTGTCATCCCCGCCTTCAGCCCGCCTATGGCGGTCAAGTATTTCAGGGTCTAAACGGTTCTATTTCTTACGTTTTTGCTGAGCTTCTTTTTGTGCCTCTGCTTGTGCCATAATCTCCGCCATTTTTTTCTGAAAACGGTTTTGTTTTTTTGGTTTTGCCTTACTGACTTGAATTTTAGCCAAAACTTTGTCTTCATCAATAATGTAGTTTTTGATAACTAACATGATTCCGATACTAATAAGGTTGGAAACAAAATAATACAAACTCAATCCAGACGCATAATTATTAAAGAAAATCAACATAATGACAGGAGAAAGGTAGATCATATATTTCATCATCTTACCCATGTCCGGCATACCTTCTTGTGTGGGTTGTGTTGCCATTTGTTGTCCGGTTGTCATCTTCATATAGAAAAAGATGGCAATAGACGCTAAAATAGGAAACAAACTAATGTGATCGCCATAAAAAGGAATGTTAAACGGCAGCTCTGCAATGGAGTCATATGAACTTAAATCATCGACCCATAAAAAGGATTTTTGACGCAATTCAAAGGCGATTGGAAAAAACATAAACAAGGCATAAAATACGGGCATTTGCAACATTCCTGGCAAACAACCACTCAGTGGGCTTGCACCAGCCTTGTTTTGAACGGCTAAGGTTTCTTGTTGTGCCTTCATTTTGTTGTTCTTGTATTTCTCACGAATGGCATCAAGTTCAGGTTTTAAGATTCTCATTTTTGCCTGCGACAAGAATTGCTTGTACTGCACAAATGACAAGAGTATTTTGACCATAATAGTCATCACTATAATAGCAATTCCGTAGGATAAATAGTTTGTTAACCAAGCATATAAAGGACTAAAAATCGCCTTGTTAATCCAACCAAAAATGCCCCATCCAAAAGGAATACTCGCTTCTAAATTTCGATCGTATTGACTTAAAATATCATCATAGGTTGGACCGTAATAGATATTCATATTATGGGTTAATTCCCCACCTGAAAAAGATAAGGGAAGGCTGACTTCATAACGTTTGGTAAATAAGGTATCTACTGTTTCATCTTTTACTAGATCAAACGATTTTATATCGGCGGTTTTAAAGGGGGTGTCTGGTACTAAAATAGTACTAAAAAAATGTTGTCTAAAAGAAAGCCAAGCCAAATCAGACTCGGTCTCATCATCGTCCCCCGATTGTGATAATTTATTGATTTTATCGCCTTCGTGTTGATAGGTTAATCGGGTGTATCTATTTTCAAACGTAATGCTTTGGTCTTGTCTATGGGCTTTAAATTTCCAATCGAGCTGAACGTCTTGAGAAGAGTTTAGAACGTTAGAGAGTCCTTGTGATTTCACAGAGAAGCCCACCATATAGTCGTTTGGTTTCAATTCATATCGGTATTCTAAAAATTGGGTTTCCGAAACTTTCAAACGCATGGAAAGTATTTGATTATCTCCTGAAGTACTAAGCGTTGGCTGAAAATATAAATTCGTTGAATTGAGCGTACGGTTATCGGAAGTTGCAAAATTTAAATTAAAAACAGAACTGCCATCTTTAATTAGATATACAGGAACAGAGTCGTGATTGACATAGTTTTTTAGTTTTACTTCTGAAATAAACCCACCTTTATTATCAATTTTAAGTGCTAAAACTTCATTTTCAAAAGTGGTGGTGGTAGCCGTCGCTGAAGGTAAGGTTAAGGCATAAGCAAAATCTCCGATCTTATTTTTTAAACCTGCCAAAGCAAGCGAGTCTGTTGGAAGTTTACCGCTATAATTGTCGGTTACGTTCATTTGCTCCGCAGCATTATTGGCAGCTTCAGATGTTAATTGCTCTTGTTTTGCTTGTTCCTGTGCAGCGAGTTGTTCTGGCGTGGGTTGATTTTGCCATAACATATACAATAAAATAGCGCCTATAAGTAAAAACCCAATGATTGAATTTATGTCTAATTTCTTTTCTTCCATATCTTTTAAATCTTAATTGACTCCCACAAAAGAAAGGGTTGCCAGATCACTACTATTATTTTTTTGTTTTATGATTGAGAGCCGCTTTTATAAACGCCAAAAACAACGGGTGTGGTTTGGCTACGGTACTTTTATATTCTGGGTGGTATTGAACGCCAACAAACCAAGGATGCGACGGAATTTCAATGACCTCAACAAGTCCTGTTTCGGGATTAAAACCAGTGGCTTTCATTCCAGCATTTTCAAGTTGTGTTTTGTAGGTATTGTTAAACTCGTAGCGGTGTCTATGACGTTCTATTATTGAAGTGGTTTTATAAACCGATGCAATTTTTGTATGTTCTAGAAGGTCACAATTCCAAGCACCCAATCGCATGGTGCCTCCTTTTTCAGTGACTTTTTTCTGAGCTTCCATGATATCAATGACAGGATGAGGCGTCTGAGGATCCATTTCAGACGAATTTGCTTGTTCCAACCCTAAAACATTTCGCGAAAATTCAATGGTTGCCATTTGCATTCCTAAACAAATTCCAAAAAATGGAATTTGATGTTCTCTTACATAACGAATGGCTTCGATTTTTCCTTCAATACCCCGCTCACCAAAACCAGGAGCGACCAACACTCCATCTAAATGAGAAAGTTTTGAAGCAATATTTTCTGGCTGTAAGTATTCTGAATGAATTGATTCAACTCTAACCTTTACTTCATTGGCTGCGCCTGCATGAATAAAGGATTCAAGAATTGATTTATAGGAATCTTGAAGTTCTACATATTTACCAATCAACCCTATAACGACTTCACTTTTTGGGTTTTTAAGTTTTGCTAAAAAAGTGTTCCAAGACGTTAAATCAGGTGTCTTGTTTTCGAGTTTTAACTGCTCTAAAACGACCTTATCCAAGCCTTCATTTAACATCAAGTTTGGAACATCATATATGGTAGATGCATCAATGGATTCGATGACTGCTTCCTTTTTAACATTACAAAAACGTGCCAGTTTTGTACGAATATTGTCGCTAAGTTTATGCTCGGTTCTACAGACTAAAATGTCGGCTTGTACCCCACTTTCCATCAGGGTTTTGACACTGTGTTGTGTGGGTTTTGTTTTTAACTCACCTGCAGCAGATAAATAAGGAATCAAAGTCAAATGAATGACCAGAGCATTTTCATTGCCCATTTCCCATTTAAGCTGACGAACGGCTTCTACGTAAGGAAGGGATTCTATATCTCCAACGGTACCTCCAATTTCGGTGATGACGATGTCATAGTCTCCCGACTTCCCTAAAATCTGAACACGGTGTTTGATTTCATCTGTAATATGAGGAATGACTTGTACTGTTTTTCCTAAAAACTCCCCACGACGTTCTTTATCGATTACACTTTGATAAATACGCCCTGTAGTTACATTGTTTGCTTGTGAAGTGGGTACATTTAAAAAACGCTCATAATGCCCTAAATCCAAATCGGTCTCAGCACCATCATCAGTCACATAGCACTCCCCATGTTCATAGGGGTTCAAAGTTCCGGGATCGATATTAATGTAAGGATCTAATTTTTGAATTGTAGTGCGGTAGCCTTGGGCTTGAAGTAATTTTGCTAAAGATGCAGCAATAATTCCTTTACCTAACGAAGAGCTTACACCTCCAGTAACAAAAATATATTTCGTAGTTGTGTCTGTCATTATGCGTTGTTAAACGCGAACAAATTTACAAATAAGAATTGAAATATTTAGTATTATTAGGAGTTGTTTATGAACGTTCAATTCAATTGATAAGCTTTAAGGTTGGAATTTAAATTGATTACAAACAATTTAATAGTGATTTTGAGTCCTAATTCAGATTTTGGACTTAATATACATATTGTCTATTCAAATTTAGTTAAATAATTATTTATATACATTATGGAGTTTTATAATTTAAAAAACTAGATATGTTTTGAAAGCAATAATATTTTTTGGAAAATTTAGGAAACATATCTATCCTTCTTTTATGATTCAACGCATTTCTAAGTAAAAAATGATTACTATTTTTAATGTAAGTTTAAACATAAAAAAGTATCTTAGTTGTTTTGATAGTGTGGAGGTGGATGCGTTTACAAAGAATTACATTATTTACCATTTGTTAATCCGATCCTAATTACTCAACATCTATATTAATTAAGTTAACCATTGAACCCTCTATGCAAGCGTTAGAAGTTCTTAAAACCATACTTTATTTTTCAATTTTTAAGCATCCCATCACTAAAAAGGAGGTTATTGATTTTTGCACTACGGATAATCGTCACGATTTAGATCAGCAACTAGAGTATTTAACCCAAGAAGGTGTGATTTATAAACTGGACGATTATTATGCATCAAATAACGACCTTTCTTTAGTTAAAAGAAGACTAAACGGAAAGGAAATGGCAAAAAATATTATGCCAAAAGCCAAAAGAGTCGCACGTTTAATTGCAAAGTTCCCTTACATTGAGAGTGTAAGTTTATCTGGCGCGTTATCAAAAGGATACTTTGACGAAAATGGCGATATTGATTTTTTTATTATAACGAAACCCAATAGATTGTGGATTGCACGCACATTGTTGATTTTGTACAAAAAAATAGTGTTACTAAACTCCAGAAAATATTTTTGTGTAAATTATTTTATAACAAGTGATCATTTACATATTCCAGAACAGAATCGATTTACAGCTACAGAACTGGTTACTTTAATTCCATTATACGGAAAAGACGTATTCATTGATTTCGTAAAAGAAAACCAATGGGCCTATGATTTTTTCCCAAACAAAACTATTGTCGGTTGTTCTCAAATAAAAGACACAAAAAAATATTTATTTTCCAGAATTATACAAACTGTTTGCAACACTACAATAGGAAATTTTTTAGAAGATACTTTTAGAAAAATGACCTTGAAAAAATGGACTACTAAGTTTAAAGACTTAAAAAAGGAAGATTTTGATATTGCGATGAAATCGACTAAAAACACCTCCAAACACCATCCTCAAAATTTTCAAAAAACAGTCATTAATAGATTAGATAAGAACTTCGAGGAAATTATAAATAAGCTTCAATTGGAAACACTAGAACAACATGCTTGATATTGTATTTTCACATTCCTATTATTACAAGTTTGACCTCAAGCAGTGGAAAAACAAAACCCCCTTCCCTCCTTTGGGTACTTTATATGCAGCTTCCTACCTGAGAGAAAACGGGTATAACCTAGGGTTATTTGATGCTAATTTTTTAGATGATCCTAAATCTATCAAACCGTATTTAGAAAGACATCAACCCAAAATTTTTGTTTTGTATGATGATGGTTTCAACTATCTCACAAAAATGTGCTTAACCAATATGCGTGAAGCAGCGTTTTCTATGATAGCTATTGCCAAAACTTTAGGATGTTTTGTGGTCTGTTCGAGTTCTGATTCAACGGATCATTTCGAAAAATATTTAGATGCTGGTGCAGATGTAATCATTAAAGGAGAAGGAGAAATTACTTTAAAAGAGGTGGTCGATGCTAAAAAAGCTGCAACTGATTTAGAAGCTATTGACGGTATCATATTCAAAGAAAACAATCGTGTTATAAAAACGAAACCAAGACCTGTTTTAAAAGATTTAGATGTTTTGCCATTACCTGCATGGGATTTGATTGATATGAAGGTTTATAAGGACATCTGGAAAAGTGGAGGCAATAAATTTACTTTAAATATAGCGACTACACGTGGGTGCCCTTTTAAATGTAATTGGTGTGCCAAACCCATTTACGGAAATCGTTACAACTCACATTCGCCAACATACATTACAAAACATATTAAGTTCCTTTCTGAAACCTATGGAGTAAATCGGTTTTGGATGTGTGATGATATTTTTGGTTTAAAGCCAAATTGGGTTCAAAACTTTAACATAGCCCTAAAAAAAGAAACTCTTTCTATTTCTTATTACATACAAAGTCGTGTGGATTTATTGTTAAAAGAAGATACAATTGATGCTTTGGCTGAAAGTGGTTTAGAAGAGGTTTGGGTTGGTGCAGAGAGTGGATCTCAATCCATTTTGGATGCGATGGACAAAGATACCAAAGTTGAGCAAATCTATGAGGCTACAAGGATACTGAAAGCTAAAAATATACGCGTCGCATTCTTTATTCAGTTTGGATATTTGGGAGAAACAAAATCCGATATTTCTAAAACAATCAAAATGATTAAGGAATTAGTGCCAGAAAAAATTGGAGTTTCCGTATCGTATCCTTTGCCAGGAACAAAATTTTACGAAAAAGTAAAAGATGATCTACAATTAAAAGCCAATTGGACAGATTCAGATGATTTAGCAATGATGTTTGAAGGAACATTTAATTCTAAATTTTATAAACGTTTACACAGATATGTTCACAAAGAATTTAGAAAGAGCCAAGCTCTTTTATTTTTAAAAACAGCTGTGTTGAATCCGTCCTCACTCAATTGGGCTAAATTGAGAACTATTTTATTGTATTTTTACTACGAACCTTCTTCGTTAATAGATAAAATAGCACTGCGTAAAATAGAACTTTCAAAATGAATACAGCCTTCGACATAGCTTCCTTAGATTACGACAAGGTGTTTACGTTTTCAACAATTGGAAAAGCACAGCGGCGACGTGTTTTTAAATACCTTACGCCAAGTTTTTCGGATAAAAAATTATCTATTTTGGAATTGAATTGTGGTACTGGAGAAGACGCTATTCAATTGTCTAAAATGGGACATCAGGTTTTTGCAACCGATAGTTCTCAAGGGATGATTCAAATTGCAAAAACAAAACAATTTGAACCTAATTGTCAATTTGAAACCTTTGATATTACAAGCCTTTCTAAAGACGTATTTGAGACTGATTTCGATTTGATTTTTTCAAATTTTGGTGGTTTTAATTGTTTGAAACAAAACGATATTCAAGCTTTTTTTGAAGCTAGTTCATCGATTTTATCCAAAAACGGTAGAATTGTTTTGGTTATTATGCCTAAAAACACGCTTTGGGAACGGATTTACTTTTCATTAAAAGGGCAATTTAAAAAAGCAAAAAGAAGAGACACAACAACATCCTTAGAAGTCAATGTAGCTGGAGAAAACGTAAAAACATGGTATTATAATCCAACTGAAATTGTATCATTAGCTTCTAATTTCAAATTAGAAAAAATAAAACCCATAGGGTTGTGCATCCCCCCTTCTTATTTGGAATCTTCCATTTTTGGAAAAAAAATCAGTATTCGAATTTTATCTTTTTTAGAACACTGTTTTTCATTTTCCTTTTTCTCAAAATATGCCGACCATTATTATATTGAATTCAAAAAAGTATCATGAGCATCGTTCTAACCCATACCTATTATCTGCATGAAGATTATAAGGAGAAAAAAATCATGAAACCTTATGCTCCATTAGGGTTGCTTTATATCTCTGCATACTTGAATCAAAATGGAATAACAAATCATCTTTATGACTCTACTTTTTATAATTTAGAAGACCAATTAAAATATATTGAAGAAATACAACCAAAGGCAGTTGCAATTTATAGTAATATAATGACTAAGATTAATGTAATTACATTGATAAATATCTTAAAAACCAACGCTAAATATGGATTTCCAAAACTTATTTTAGGTGGTCCAGATGTGACTTACAATTGCAAAAATTACTTAAAAACGGGAGCCGACTTTTTAATTATTGGTGAAGGCGAACAAACCACTTTAGAGCTGTATCAAGCGATTGAAAATAAAACAGCATACGATACGATTTCTGGGATTGCTTATTTAGAAAAAAATGAAGTCATTAAAACCGCTGCTCGTATTAAAATGAAAGATTTATCGGAGTTGCCATTGCCAAATAGGGCTGCAATTCCCGTAGAGAAATATTTAGAGACTTGGAAATCACACAGTGGAAAAAGTTCAATGACGGTGAGTACACAAAGGGGTTGTCCTTACACGTGTAAGTGGTGTAGTACAGCTGTTTATGGTCTAAGTTATAGAAGGCGTCCTGCAGCACTGGTGGCTCAGGAACTAAAAATGCTAAAAGACACTTACAACCCAGATCAAATTTGGTTTGTAGATGATGTATTTTCTGTAAGCCATAAATGGATTAAAGAATTTCACAAAGAAGTGATTCAACAAAAGGCAATTATTCCTTTTGAATGTATTACAAGAGCAGAACGTTTAAATGAGGAGGTATTACAGTTGTTAAAAGAGGCGGGATGTTTTCGAATTTGGATTGGTGCAGAAAGTGGATCACAGAAAATTATAGATGCCATGGATAGACGTGTCGATGTTGGTGTTGTAAAAGAAGCCATTCAAAAAACCAATGCTCTAGGCATAGAAACGGGTACATTTATTATGGTTGGATATCCTGGTGAAGATGAAGACGATATTAATGAAAGCATACGGTATTTAAAAGCTGCAAATCCAACGCATTTTACAATTACAGTTGCCTATCCCATAAAAGGGACATCGCTTTATAATGAGATTGAAGATAAAATCACAGTTCAACCCAATTGGAACACTTCAACGGATAGAGACATTGACTTTAAACGGACCTATTCTCGCAAATTTTATGACTATGCGGTGCGACGTATTGTAAATGAAGTAAATTATAACAAGGAACGATTAGACAAAAGAAATATTAAAAAATTAATCACATTCAAACTAAAATCTGTTGGAGCTGCGGTTTTAATGAAATTAAGCAAGTAATTAAGGCCCAACTGTAACAAATGATGTAGAAATAACTCAAATTGTAACTTGATTTTCACAAGTAATTATAAATGACAAACCCACAATTAAAAAAAAATGCAATACGTTTTTTGCCTGTCCTTCTAAATGGTGTTAGAAGCATTTTAAGTCCTGTGCTTGGAATTTTATTTTCGTATGCAATTGTTACTTTTTTTTCAAAAGAACTTTGGGGGGATTTTGTAGAATATTTATTGTTCTTTCTAATTGTTTCATTAATTAATAATTGGGGAAGCAGAACATTTTTAATGCGGGCGTTTAGTCAAAACCCTAAAAACATAGTTACTGATTGGCAAGCACTTTTTATGGCACGCTTACCTGTATGTATGCTTTGTGTAATTAGTGTTTTCTTTTTTTTTGAGTTTTACCTTACTCTTTTTATGATCATATGGATTGTTAGTGCTTTTGTGTATCATTCATTTTTTTCAATTATTTTTTACAATAGAGAGTATGAAAAGATGATTGCAATTGAGATGCTATCATTTTTAGCACTTCTTTTTTTAGTGTATTTACAAAGAGAAAACCTGAGCAGTTTCGTGCTCGTTCAAAGTTATGCAATACATGTTTTTGTAAAAGCACTAGTAGCAATCATATTTTATCCGTTATTTTTTAATTTTAAGTCCTTTCAATTCAACTCAAAATTATTATGGATTAGTTTTCCGTTTTTTTTACTAGGAATTTCAGGGTTTCTTCAATCTAAAATAGATATCTATGCCTATAGTTTTTATTACGATGGCAAACCTTTGGGGGAATATCAAATTATATCCGGTTTCTTTATTTTTTCACAATCAATGGTTATGCTCCTTATTTTTCCTTACGTAAAGAACATTTACCGAATGTCAACAAAGAGTATTGATCTTATTAGAAAAAATAGTGCCATTTATGGATTTGTACTCAATTCAATTGTTGTAGTTAGCATCTATTTCGCACTTTTACTTTTTGATATTAAATTGTCAATAATTCAAGTTATTTTAGGATTTATGATAGGATATCCTTGTTATATTTATACCCTAGATATCCTCTTACTTTTCAAAAAACACAAAGAATATTTTGTTATTAAAATCTCTATAATATGTTTAGGGATTAATTTTTTGGTATCTGTTTTATTATTACATTTAGATTATAATATAACAGGGACATTGGCGGGGAATGCTGCTGCACAGATACTAGCGCTATATTGTTATCTTAATCTAAGAAAAACAAAGAACGTGTCTAACAATTTAAAAATTGATATGTAAATGGTTGGTGCATTAGTAAAAAAAGCAAATCAAGAATTATTTCCAAAAAACTATCTTTTTGCCCCCGAATGGATTGTTTTAGGCGTTAATAATGTGTGTAACCTGCATTGTAAAATGTGTGATGTTGGCACAAAAAACTTAGAAAGTAATTTTGCACAAAATCTCGTAGGCACACACCCTATTAATATGCCTTTAGAATTGATTGAAAAAGTTATCAATCAAACTGCTATGTATTATCCAAAAGCAAAATTGGCATATGCTTTTACAGAACCAATGGTCTATCCTCATTTAATAGAATCATTACAATTAGCAAACGCTAAAAATTTATATACAACAGTAACTACAAATGCACTTACATTAAAACAAAAAGCGATAAAATTATCAGAAACTAAACTCAACGAATTATATATCTCCTTAGATGGTCCTCAAGCTATTCACAATGAAATAAGGGGGCATAATAAGTCTTTTCAGAAAGCAATTGAGGGCATTGAAATTATTTCAAAACAAAAACACGTACCAAGAATTTCTATTATTTGTGCTATCACAGAATGGAACATAGGTCATTTAACAGAACTATTAGAAGCACTAAAGCCGTATCCCATTTACGAAGTAGGGTTTATGCACACCCAGTTTAATACGCTCGAGTCTGCTAAAATACACAACCAATCTAAATGGGGTGTTGACTACCCAGCACACGATTCAAATGTAGATATTATTGATTTTTCTAAAATGAATCTCGAAATATTAAGCAATGAAATCTCATCAATTAAAAAAGAAAAACTCCCATTTAATGTCTATTTTTCTCCAGAAATACAATCCTTAGAAGGTTTGGAAAATTATTATCACAATACCACTAATTTTATTGGAAAGTCATGTAATGCAGTATTTACAAATCTAATGATTAAATCAGACGGTAGTGTAATTCCAGCGCACGGAAGGTGCTATAACCTAACAGTAGGCAACTTGTACAATTCAAGTTTAAAAGACATTTGGAAATCCCCTATATTAAAGAAATTAAGAACCGATTTAACATCCGCAGGCGGCTTATTCCCAAGTTGTAGTAGATGCTGTAGTGCTGTATAATTAATGAAAAACAAACTCATCATATTCAATCCAAGAAGTGCCAATGCCAAGCATAGAATACCAAATTCTATCCTTCAAGTTGGTGCAGCTATACATGGAAAATACGACTATGTATTTGTGGATGGAAACCTCGAAAAAAACCCCTTAGAAGTCATCTGTAATTATTTAAAAACAGGTGATTTTGGTTATTTCTGTTCCACAGTAATGCCAGGTCCACAATTAAAACAAGCCATTCCATTTACAAAAAACATAAAAGATGATTTTCCAAATATTAAAATTATTTGGGGTGGTTATTTTGCATCCAATCAATACAAAGTCTGTATGGACTCCGGTTTGGTAGATTATATTGTTAACGGTCCTGGAGATGTGGCATTTCCATCGCTTTTAGAACTTATCAAACGTCCAGATTTTAATCTCGACACACATGAAAAAGAGCTAGGAAGTATTAAAAACCTCATTTTTAGAAACTCAAAAGGGGAACTCACAAAAACAGCCAAAGAAGACCTACTAGATCAAGACACATTACCGGATCTACCTTATCGTTATTTAGATACGTTTTACCCTGTAAAAAATTATTTAGCAAAAACGTTTATGGGCAAAACAACCCTGTCTTATCATTCAAGTATGGGATGTCCGTTTACCTGTTCATTTTGCGGCATTGTACCGATTTTTAATGCACGTTGGAAAGGAAAATCCGCCGAAAATATATACAAAGATGTGCGTTACTTTAAAGAAAACTATAATATAGATGCTATTGAATTTCATGACAATAACTTCTTTACTTCCAAAAAAAGAGTGCTCGAATTTTCGAAGCTAATTCTAAATGACAACATAAAATATTGGGGAGAAGGACGGATTGACACTATTAATAAATATACAGATGAAGAATTACATTTGATGAAAAAAGGGGGTTGTGAAATGATTTTTCTAGGGGCAGAAACAGGAAATGATGCAGTATTAAAACAAATGAATAAAGGCGGCACACAAACTGGAACTATGATTAAAGACTTTGCATTACGCATGAAAACTATTGGAATTATTCCAGAAATGTCTTTTGTATTAGGGATGCCTGCTGACACTGAAAAAGAAGTCTATGACAATATACTTTGGGATATCAATTTTATAAAAGAAATTAAAGCCATAAACCCCAATACCGAGATTATCATTTATTTATACAGTCCCACCCCAACAAAAGGATCAAAATTATACAAGCAAATTTTAGAAGCTGGATTTTCTTTTCCAGAAACCATAGAAGAATGGATTTCTCCAAGTTGGGAAAATTTTGACTTGCGAAAAAACCCATTAACTCCATGGCTAAAGCCATATATGATTGATACAATTCAAAATTTTGAAACGGTTTTAAATGGCAACTACCCAACGGTTTCCGACTTTAGAATTAAAGGCTACAAAAAGAAAGTGCTTCAACTGCTTTCTAATTGGCGTTATAAAACAGGGGTTTATAACTATCCGTATGAAATTAAAGCCTTCCAAAAAATTTGGAAATACCGTCAACCAGAAATTGAAGGATTTTATTCAGAATAATGATTAGAAAACTAATAAAAACATTCGACCCTATTTTAAAATGGTTCTATAAACGCTACAGCTCTAAACCCAGAAAGTATCGTTACCAAAACATTGAGGTCATCGTGTACCCCGAAGTATTTCCACCTCATTTTACAATCAGTACTAAATTGCTGTTAGATTTTATAAAACCCCTTGATTTAAAGGAAAAAAAAGTTTTAGAGCTAGGATGTGGCTCCGGTATAATTAGTCTTTTAGCGGCTTCGAAAGGTGCTTTAGTTACTGCATCAGATATTAATAAGACCGCCTTAAAAGCATTGGAAAAAGCAAGTATAAAAAATGGTTTACCTGTTCATATTATTTATTCGAATCTTTTTAATGAATTACAAGAAAAACACTTTGACTACATCATAATCAATCCGCCTTATTACCCGAAAACTCCAAAAAACACCAAAGAACATGCTTGGTTTTGTGGTGAAAATTTTGAATATTTTGAAAAATTATTCCAACAACTCCCCTCTTATATTGAACACTCTGAAGTGTTAATGATTTTATCCGAAGATTGTGATTTGGAAAAAATAACAACTATTGCTCAACAGTATGCTCTTAAATTAAATAAGGTATTCGAGAAAAAAGTAATGACAGAAACAAATTATATTTTTAAAGTCCACAACTAGTTTTTATGCAAGTTTCAAAACTCCTTAATTCACACTCTATCGATTTTTTACAATTAAAGAGGCAGTCTGAAAAGCTACTTTAATCAAGTTATTTAACGGCTACTAGTTCCACATCAAATATTAAACTAGCATTTGGAGGGATCACTCCACCGGCACCTTGAGCCCCATAACCTAAATGACTAGGAATTACAAAACGTGCTTTATCCCCTACATTTAAAAGCGCAACACCTTCATCCCATCCTGAAATAACCTGGCCAGTTCCGAGTGCAAACTCAATTGGTTCTTTTCTTTTGTAAGAAGAATCAAATACAGTCCCATCCGCTAATTGACCTTTATAATGTACTGAAACGGTAGCACCCTTCTCTGCTTTTGAACCACTACCCTTTTGAAGTATTTGATAGCGAAGACCACTTTCTGTTTTTTCAAAACCTGTAGCTAGTTTGTCTAACTCTGCTTCTATAGCCGCTTTTTGTTTTGCGATATTTTTTTCGCGTTCACCTTCAAAAGTTCTAAATGCTTCTACCGCTTGAAATGCTTCTGCATCTGCACCAATAGCCAAAATTTCTAATGTTTCTAAAACATCTCCTTGAGTGATGGTATTTACTACATCTTGACCTTCAACCACGTTTCCAAATACCGTGTGTTTTCCATCTAACCAATCTGTTGGAATATGTGTAATAAAAAACTGACTTCCATTCGTTCCTGGGCCTGCATTAGCCATGGATAAAACCCCAGGTTTGTCATGCTTTAAATCGGGATGAAATTCATCCTCAAATTTATAACCTGGATTTCCTGTCCCTGTTCCGAGAGGACAGCCCCCTTGAATCATAAAATCTGGAATCACTCTATGAAAGTTAAGACCATTGTAGTATGGATCTCCTTGTTTTTTTACAGAATTTTCTAAGTTTCCTTGCGCTAACGCTACAAAATTTCCAACAGTTCCAGGTGTTTTTTGATATTCTAAGTTTACTAAAATGACACCTTTAGAGGTGTTGAATTTTGCGTATAAGCCTTCGTTCATGAGTGTAATTTTATTGTTTTTAAATCGCTGCAAATATAAGAAGGAATTATAAACAAAAAAGTTTAAGGAATAGTTTTATTAATTTGCTACTTCACTTATAAATTTAAGGCGATATAAGCGTAATTCTTGATCGTCGTATTCACCGTCAAATTCTTCAATAGCAGATTCTATATCATCGGTTTCAGATTCCATAAAATACTCGTGAATTTCTTCTTGTTGATCTTCATCAAATAATTCATCAATCCAATAATTAATATTTAATTTCGTTCCCGAAAATACAATGGCTTCCAATTCTCTAATAAAATCAGCCATATCCATTCCTTTAGCGGAGGATATATCGTCTAGGGGAAGTTTTCTGTCAATATTTTGAATGATATATAGTTTCAACGATGAGTTTAAACCGGTGGACTTGATAATCATATCTTCCATACGTTCAATCTCATTTTCATCGACATAACGCTTTATGAGTGCTACGAAATCTTTTCCATACCGCTTTGCTTTTCCTTCGCCAACTCCATGAATATTGTAAAGTTCTTCAACCGTAATTGGGTATTTAAGTGCCATATCTTCTAGAGATGGATCTTGAAAAATTACAAATGGAGGAACCCCAAGTTTTTTAGCATTTGATTTTCGAAGATCTTTAAGCATACGCATCAGAGTTGCATCTACGATATCTGAAGCGTTGTTATAATTACGATTCGTTTGTACGTTATAGGTGTGATCTTCCGTCATCATAAATGACTTTGGATGATCTATGAATTCACGTCCAGTAGGAGTGAGTTTTAACACGCCATAGGTCTCAATATCTTTGCGTAAATAGCCCGCAACAAGCACCTGTCTAACCAGAGCCATCCAATAAATCACATCATGGTTGCTTCCTTTTCCAAAAAAGGGCAATTCATTGGTACGGTGCGATTTTATAAGTGCATTCTCTTGACCTATCATCACATTTACTAGATCTTTACTTTTATATTTTTCGTGGGTATTTGAAACAATCTGAAGCAATAATTTTACTTCCTCCATTGCTTCGGTTTGTGGTTTTGGATTTCGAACATTATCATCCATATCGCCACCTTCCCCTGTTTCATTATCAAATGATTCGCCAAAATAATGCAATATAAATTTGCGACGCGACATGGATGTTTCAGCCATTGCGACGACTTCTTGCAACAAAGCAAAGCCAATTTCTTGTTCTGCTACTGGTTTTCCTGACATGAATTTCTCAAGCTTTTCGATGTCTTTATAGGCATAATATGCCAAACAATGTCCTTCGCCTCCGTCACGACCTGCTCGCCCTGTTTCCTGGTAATAACTTTCAATACTTTTTGGTATATCGTGATGAATCACAAAACGCACATCTGGTTTATCAATTCCCATTCCAAAAGCAATGGTTGCCACCACAACATCAGTGTCTTCCATCAAAAACATATCCTGATGTTTAGAACGTGTTTTAGCATCTAACCCAGCATGGTAGGGCACTGCCTTAATTCCGTTTACTTGAAGAATTTGCGACAAACCTTCGACACGTTTTCTACTAAGGCAGTAGATAATTCCGGACTTCCCTTCATTTTGTTTTACGAATCGAATAATATCATTATCAACTTGATCCGTTTTTGGTAATATCTCATAAAATAAGTTAGGGCGATTAAAGGAGGCCTTAAACGTTTGAGAATCTGTAGTTCCTAAGTTTTTAAGAATATCTTCTTGAACCTTAGGAGTCGCAGTGGCCGTTAATCCTATAATTGGAATATCATCCCCAATTTGAGTGATGATGTGTTTTAGGTTTCTGTATTCAGGTCTAAAATCATGTCCCCATTCACTGATACAATGCGCTTCATCAACAGCCATAAATGAAACTGTTTGTGATTTTAAGAATTCAATGTTTTCAAGTTTTGAAAGCGATTCTGGGGCAACGTATAAAAGTTTGGTAATTCCAGACTCTATATCCGATTTCACTTGTTTGATCTCGGTTTTATTCAAGGAGGAATTCAATACATGAGCAATGCCTTCATAATTAGAAATACCCCTAATCGCATCCACTTGATTTTTCATAAGTGCGATGAGTGGCGAGACCACAATAGCAGTTCCCTCCTGCATCAACGCAGGCAATTGGTAACAAAGTGACTTTCCGCCACCTGTTGGCATAATAGCAAAGGTGTGTTTTTTTTCTAAAACACTAACAATGACTTGTTCTTGCAGTCCCTTAAATTGATCAAAGCCAAAGAAAGTTTTTAGAGCTGCATGTAATTCTTTAGTCGATATGCTCATTTATGGTTAATTTCTTAATCTTATTTAAAAAAAAAGTGATTAAATGAATCAAAAATGGAATAAATCCAGAAACACTCCTATTTTTTTTGTTTTTTTGTAATGTGAATTAAAGATAGATATATTTAAATAAGTACACAACCAAAAATATAAAAAAATTGAGTTCAAAAAAATCGATAGTTGCATTAGCCAAAGAAACCATAGAAATTGAAAGTTTAGCAATATCTCAACTTGCAGGTTTTATTGATGAAACGTTTGCAGAGGCTGTTGAATTAATCCACAATTCTTCCGGCCGCGTTATTATAACAGGGATTGGAAAAAGTGCAATTATAGCAACTAAGATTGTAGCAACTTTAAACTCTACTGGAACTCCATCTGTATTTATGCATGCAGCAGATGCCATTCATGGCGATTTGGGACTAATTCTAACAGATGATATTGTAGTTTGTATTTCTAAAAGTGGGAACACTCCAGAAATTAAAGCACTCATCCCCTTTTTGAAGAATGCAGGGAATACATTGATTGCAATTACAGGAAACCAAAAATCAGTTTTAGCAGAGCAAGCTGACTTTGTATTCAATTCTTATGTAGAAAAAGAAGCCTGTCCGATTAATTTAGCGCCTACCACAAGCACAACTGCACAGTTGGTTATCGGAGATGCCTTGGCTGTTTGTTTGTTAGAACTTCGAGATTTTACAAAGGATGACTTTGCAAAATACCATCCGGGAGGTGCCTTAGGAAAACGATTGTTCTTAAAAGTGCGTGATGTCTTGGTTCATAACGAGATCCCTAAAGTAGATCCAGATGCCAGTGTTAAAAAAGTGATCATAGAAATTTCAGAAAAACGCAAAGGAGCTACCGCCGTTACTGTTAACAATAAAATTATTGGAATTATTACGGATGGAGATTTAAGACGTATGTTGTCTGAAACAGAAGACTTATCACAACAAAAGGCAGAAAATATTATGAGTAAAAACCCGGTATCCATAACAATAGATGCCATGGCAATTGATGCTATGGAATTGATGGAAACCCACGAAATTTCGCAACTCTTGGTTACAGACCAAGGAAACTATGCTGGTGTAATCCATATTCATGACCTTATAAAAGAAGGAATTATCTAATTATGGAAACACAAAAAGAAATGTCATTTTTAGATCATCTTGAGGAATTAAGATGGCATATCATCAGAGGTTTGGCTGCTGTTATGATTGCAGCAACAGCTGCTTTTTTGGCAAAAGCATTTATATTTGAAACCCTGATTTTTGGCCCCACCAAATCTGATTTTTTTACCTATGAATTTCTTTGTAATGCCTCAAAATTATTAGGATTTGAAAGTTTTTGTGATACCAATTTTGATTTTGAAGTTCAAAGTCGAACCATGGCAGGACAGTTTTCTGCACATATTTGGACTTCCATTACTTTTGGATTGATCGTTGCATTTCCTTATGTGTTGTACGAATTTTGGAAATTTATCAGTCCAGGGCTATATAGTAAAGAAAAAAACAGTTCAAGAGGATTTATTGTTATCTCCTCAATTCTATTTTTTATTGGAGTTTTATTTGGTTACTACATAGTTTGTCCACTCTCTATTAACTTCTTAGGAACCTATTCTGTAGCAGACCAAGTTCATAATGATTTTGATTTAAACTCTTATATAGGACTTATACGAGCATCTACACTAGCGTCTGGGTTTATTTTTGAGCTCCCTATTGTTATTTATTTCCTTACTAAAATAGGGTTGGTCACCCCTGAATTTCTTCGGAAAAATAGAAAGTATGCCCTAGTTATTGTATTGATTTTTGCCGCTATTATCACCCCTCCCGATATTGCGAGTCAAGTCATTGTTGCGATTCCCGTATTGATTTTATATCAAGTAAGCATACTAATTTCAAAACTAGTGTTACGAAACCAAAAAAGAAAAGAAAAAAATGGCAAATAAAGTAGAAGAATTTAATGCCTATCGCAAGAAAATGAACACCAAAATTCTTGCAGAAAACAATACCGTAATCAAACGCATTTTTAATTTAGATACGAATGCTTTTCAGGAAGGCGCTTTAAACACAGAAACAAAAGAACTTTTAGGGCTTGTCGCTTCTGCGGTTTTACGTTGTGATGATTGTGTGCGTTATCATCTAGAAAAATGCCATGAAGAAGGACTGAGTAGGGCACAAATTTCGGAAGCATTAAGTATAGCAACCCTTGTGGGAGGCACCATTGTTATACCCCATTTGAGACGTGCTTATGAATATTTAGATGTTTTAGAAGCCTAATAAATATAGACACATGAAATTAAGAGTCGAAAATTTAATGAAGTCCTATAACGGACGTAAAGTTGTAAAGGATGTTTCTCTTGAAGTAAATCAAGGTGAAATTGTGGGGCTTCTAGGGCCTAATGGTGCAGGAAAAACAACTTCTTTTTACATGGCTGTTGGTTTGATTAAGCCCAACGGCGGTGCCATCTATTTAGATGATAAAGAAATTACATCTTACCCAATGTACAAAAGAGCACAAAGCGGAATTGGATACCTAGCGCAAGAAGCTTCCGTCTTTAGAAAATTAAGTATTGAAGACAATATTTTGAGTGTACTTCAAATGACAAAACTTTCTAAAAAAGAACAAATTGATAAGATGGAATCTTTGATTGATGAGTTCAGTTTAGGACATATCAGAACCAATAGAGGTGATTTGCTTTCTGGAGGTGAACGAAGACGAACTGAAATCGCAAGGGCATTAGCAACCGACCCCAGTTTTATTTTACTCGATGAGCCATTTGCAGGAGTTGACCCTGTGGCCGTAGAAGATATTCAACGGATTATTGCAAGACTGACAAAGAAAAATATTGGCATCTTAATTACAGATCACAACGTGCAAGAAACCTTGGCCATTACAGATCGTACTTATTTAATGTTTGAAGGAAGTATTCTTAAAGCTGGAAAACCCGAAGTGCTCGCCAATGATGAGATGGTTCGGAAAGTATATCTCGGTCAAAATTTTGAATTGCGTAAAAAGAAATTAGAATTCTAAATTCCTTACGCTTTTTTTAAAAACGGTTTGATCATCTGCTTTAATACTTTTACTACTAAAAGCACTCCTATTCCTACACATAATCCTACTATAAAATCTCTTAAAATTCCTGGAATACTATCAAGGAGGTGATGAAAAATTGCAATGTTATGAGTAAATATACCCCCTGAGACAAGCAAAAGTGCTAATGTTCCAACAACTGACAAGAGTTTAATAATTACAGGCAAAGCATTAACCAATGTGTTTCCCATAAAGTGAACACTATTTTTCTGTCCATTACTCATTTGAATTAATTTCAGTCCAAAATCATCCATGCGAACAATGAGTGCCACAATCCCATACACACCGACTGTGGCTATGATGGATATAATACTAACTACGGCAATTTGAATCGTTAACGATTGATCCATTACAGTCCCTAAAGTAATGATAATGATCTCAATGGATAAAATAAAATCCGTAAGGATAGCCGATTTTATTTTCTTTTTTTCTAAGCTTAGAATTTTAGATTCTGAAAGCGATTCTGAAAAAGCATTAACAACCCTATGTTTATGCGGAACGATGTATTCAAAAATCTTTTCAGCCCCTTCATAGGCTAAATAAAACCCTCCTAAAACCAATATAATTGTGACCACTGATGGTAAAAATGCACTCAGTAAAAAGGCAAAAGGCAAAATAATCAGTTTATTCAAAAAAGAGCCTTTTGTGATAGCCCACAATACAGGTATTTCCCTAGAAGATACAAAACCCGATGCTTTTTCTGCGTTGACTGCCAAATCATCCCCGAGAATACCGGCTGTTTTTTTAGCTGATATTTTACTCATCACAACCACATCGTCCATAAGAACCGAAATATCATCTAATAACGCAAAAAAGCCTGAAGCCATAAAAAAAGTTTATTAATTATTTAGAGAGGATTGACAAAAATATATATGCTAAGATTATAAGTGGAATCCCTGAAAATTGAAAAACAGCAAGAAACACAAGCGATAAAACAACCAAGATGTAACGTGCAGCATTGTCTTTAAAACCCCATGTTTTAAATTTCAAGGCAATCAATTTAATAGGTGCATTTAACAAATAACAACTCACCAAGGTCAATACAATTAAAAACCAAGGGTTTAAAATAATAGCATTGATAGCATCACTGTTTTGATACTCCACTATTAATGGTAAAGAAATGATCAGAAGGGTATTTGCAGGCGTTGGCAATCCAATAAATGCATCTGATTGATTGGTAGAAATATTAAAATTTGCCAAACGGTATGCCGATGCTAAAGTGACTAACAAGCCAAAATAAGGGAGCAAATTAGAGGGAATCCAAGACAGTTTTGGTGCTAATCCCAATAAATAAAAAAGCACTAAACCAGGCACTAAACCACTGGTGACCATGTCCGCCAGAGAATCCAACTGCACACCAAGCTCACTTTGAACGTTTAATTTACGTGCTAGAAATCCATCAAAGAAATCAAAGAAAATACCAAGAAACACAAATAAGGCGGTAAATTTCATATGACCTTCTAAAGCAAAAATTACGGCTACACAACCAGAGAAGAGGTTTAATAATGTAATAAAATTAGGTATATATGATTTCACGATAAATTGTATTTAATTAGTAAAAATAATAAACTATTTTTGTTTTCAGTAAATAAACAACAATATCTAAAAAAAATTAGAGTTTACATTAGTGTTTATAAGATCATTTAAAAAAAGTCCTTGCAACTACTAAAATTCATCTTTATAATTTTGACACCCCTTTTGATGGTGTCCCAAACCACTCGAAACTATTCCAATGAATTTTTGAATATTGGGGTGGATGCCTCTGCCTTAGGAATGAGCAATGCAGTGGTAGCCTCTTCTAGTGACGTAAATTCTGGCTACTGGAATCCTGCAGGACTGGTACATCTAGAAGATAATGAAATTGCAATCATGCACTCGAGTTACTTTGCAAACATTGCCAACTATAATTACATCGCTTTTGCCATGCCTTTAGATGATCGCAGTGCTGTTGGACTGTCATTAATACGCTTTGGAGTTGATGACATTCTAGATACTACTAAGCTTATCGATCAACAAGGAGACATCAATTACGATCGAATAAATTTATTTTCTGCGGTGGACTATGCACTTATATTTTCCTATGCTAAAAAACTTCCCTTCAAAGGATTGAATTATGGAGTCAATGCAAAAGTAATTCGACGGATTATCGGAGACTTTGCCTCCTCTTGGGGGTTTGGATTGGACGCAGGGATTCAGTTTGAATCGAATGATTGGCAATTTGGTTTGATGGCTAGAGACATCACGACAACCTTTAATTCATGGGCAATTGATGCCGACCGACTTCAAGATATCAAAGATGCCATCCCAGGACAAAATCAAGAAGAACCAGAAGCGACCGAACTCACACTTCCTAAATTGCAACTTGGAGTCTCCAAACTGTTTACCTTCAATTATGATTACACACTAAGAACTGAAATTGATTTAATTTGTCGGTTTGAAGAAAACAATGATATAATCTCTTCTTCATTTGTGAGTATCAACCCTGCAATTGGTTTGGAATTTGGATATACCGATTTGGTGTTTTTTAGAGCGGGAGTCGGAAATTTTCAAAATGAATTGCAACTTGACAACTCCTCCCCTTTAACATTTCAACCTAATTTTGGTGTCGGGTTTAAATATAATGGTATATTTTTGGATTATGCCTTTACCGATATTGGCGATCAAAGTGCCGCCCTATACTCCAATGTATTTTCTCTCAAAATTGATTTAAGCATCTTTAGATAATGAACTTTAAAAAATTAATTACATTTTTACTCATCATCACAATCTTCTCTGTAAATGCACAGCTAGAGCTTACAACAGAATCTAAAATCAGTATTCTGACCATAGGACCTGGAACGTCCCTAAATGATGCTTTTGGACACACTGCAATTCGAATCAAAGACCCTATTTATAAATTTGATATTGTGTTTGATTATGGACGGTATGATTTTGAAACCGAGAATTTTTATTTGAAATTTGCACAAGGAAAACTTGATTATGAAATCAATCAATCTGATTTCAATACCTTTTTTGGCTACTATCAGTACAATAATAGAAGCGTTAAAGAACAACTATTAAACCTAAGTACCGAACAAAAAACAGCCTTATATTATCAGTTAAAAGAAGCCATAAAACCAGAGAATAAGTCTTACCTCTATGATTTTTTCTATAACAACTGTGCTACGAAAATCAAGGACGACATTGAAAATATCCTTGACAACCAACTCGCCTATTATCCGAAATCAACATTTAAACAATCTTCATTTAGAAATTTAATTCGTTCCGATCTCAACCAAAATTCTTGGGGAAGTTTCGGTATTGATATTGCATTGGGGTCAAAAATTGACCAAATTGCAAGTGTCGAAGAACATATGTTTTTGCCTAAATACTTGTATCAACTCCTAGAAAATGCACGTTTAAAAACCGACAATTCGAGACTCGTATCCACCTCAAAAACACTGAACCCTTCAGATGCAATCACAAAAACTAATTTTTTTAGCAGTCCACTTTTCATCCTAGGAATTCTAGCACTCATCATGCTTTTTATCACCTATAACAATTACAAAAACAACAGCCGCAGCAAATGGCTCGACATTAGTTTATTTGCCTTTACAGGCGTTGTTGGCGTTCTTTTTTTGCTGCTCTGGTTTGCGACCGACCATCAGACCACAGCCTATAACTACAACCTTTTATGGGCCTTTGCTCTCAATATTCTATTCATACCTTCAATTTGTAAATCAAAACTCAACAATCGTGGACTGAGCTATCTAAAATTCCTTGTATTACTCATGTGTTTAATGGGATTGCATTGGATTACAGGCGTTCAATCCTTTGCCATTGGACTGATTCCTCTTCTCATTGCTATTCTTGTGCGGTATTTATTTTTAATTCATCATTTCAAAACCGCAATTCGTCTATAATTATCCTTTCTTTGCAAAAACAAAATTTTGAATTACCTCAACGTAGAAAACATATCGAAGTCATACGGCGAACTTAATCTGTTCGAGAATCTTTCTTTCAGTATTCATAAAGATCAAAAGATCGCTTTTGTGGCTAAAAACGGGACTGGTAAAACATCTATTTTAAATATCCTTTCAGGAAAAGACAGTCCAGATACGGGGCAAATCATCTACCGAAAAGGACTGCGAACTACGTTTTTGTCACAAGAACCCGTTTTGGATCAAAACCTAACGATTGAGGAAACTATATTTAATTCAGACAACCCGATTTTAAAAGTCATAAATACCTACCACGCTGCACTCGAAAATCCAGACGATAGTAAACTCTATCAAACTGCATTTGATGATATGGAGCGCTATCAAGCTTGGGATTTTGAAACCCAGTACACACAAATACTTTTTAAGTTAAAACTTGAAAAATTAGACCAAAAAGTAAAGGAACTTTCTGGAGGTCAACAAAAACGTTTAGCCTTAGCCAACACACTGTTAAGTAAACCTGATTTACTTATTTTGGATGAGCCTACAAACCATTTGGATTTAGAAATGATTGAGTGGTTAGAATCGTTTTTTGCAAAGGAAAACATCACCTTATTTATGGTTACTCACGACCGGTATTTTTTGGAGCGTGTATGCTCAGAAATTATTGAGCTCGATGAAGGTTGTATTTATAATTATAAAGGAAACTACTCCTACTACCTCGAGAAAAAAGAAGAGCGTATTGAGCGTGAAGCAATTGAAACCAATAAATCCAAACAGCTCTATAAAAAAGAACTCGGTTGGATGCGGCGACAGCCAAAAGCACGAACCACCAAATCGAAATCAAGAATTGATGATTTTTATGAAATAAAAGAGCGTGCCAGCAAACGTCGAAATGATCATCAAGTTCAATTGGAAATCAATATGGAGCGCTTGGGGACTAAGATTTTAGAACTCTATAAAGTTTCCAAAGCCTTTGAAGAAAAAGTCATTTTAGACCGGTTCGAATACGTGTTTCAACGGGGCGAACGCATTGGGATTATTGGAAAAAATGGCACTGGAAAATCGACGTTTCTAAACATGATTACGGGAGGACTAAAGCCCGATAGCGGTAAAATCATACAAGGAGAAACCATTAAATTTGGCTATTATACACAAGATGGTATCAAACCAAAACCAATGCAAAAGGTAATTGATGTGGTACGTGAATTTGGGGACTATATTCCTTTGATGAAAGGCAAGCAAATAAGTGCACAACAACTCCTTGAACGCTTTTTATTCAGCCGTAAAAAACAATACGATTTTGTAGAAAAACTCAGTGGTGGCGAAAGAAAACGCCTCTATTTGTGTACGGTTTTGATTCAAAACCCAAACTTTCTGATTCTCGATGAACCAACCAATGATTTGGATATTGTCACTTTAAATGTTTTGGAAAACTTCTTACTTGATTTTCCAGGCTGTTTGTTAGTCGTTTCACATGACCGTTATTTTATGGATAAAATTGTGGATCATTTATTTGTATTTCGTGGCGAAGGAGTTGTAGAAGATTTTCCGGGAAATTACTCCGATTTTAGAACTTATGAAGACAGTACGCCAGTGGCGGCAGAACCAAAGAAAACAACACTCTCAAAGGCATCTAAAGACAGTCAATCCGAAGCGAAGTTAAATTTTAACGAACAAAAAGAGCTCAATAATTTGGAGAGTAAGTTGAAATCGCTTGAATTTGACAAAAAAGAAATGGAAGCAAAATTTCTTGTTCCAGAAATAGATATGGAAACTATAGAAATGCTTTCTGATCAATTAAAACGCTTAAACGAAGTGATTGAGGAAAAAGAAATGAGATGGCTAGAATTAAATGAAAAACTAAATTGAATCCACTAGTATCCTATTTAAAATTTTGGTGGCACTCCAAAAACGAGCATGGCGTCCACTCCCCTTTTGTCTTTAATTTGATTACCAAGTGTTTTTATGACCGTTCAAATCACAGTGCCTACCCACAACTTTCTAAAAATAATTCAAACTCAAAATTTTTAGTTCGTTTAAGCGCTTATTTTAAATTTGACAACTATTTTTTATCTGAAACCATTCAACCAGAATTTGAACAAGCCTTCAATATAGAACAGCAAACAATTTCATTTAAAACAATTGAGGATCTAAAAAATCAAGAGTCTAAAATCTCAAAAACACCCAGTTTAATTTGTCTCGATTTAATCAAGGTTAAAGTACATTCTATCCCTAAAATACTTCAAATTTGTCACAAAGACTCCTTAATACTTATTCCTTCTATCAGAGGATCAAAAGACTCCTTTAATCATTGGAATCAATTGAAGTTGCGTTCAGAAGTCTCTGTATCGATTGATACTTTTTATTGGGGTTTGTTGTTTTTTAGAACCGAACAACCCAAAGAACATTTCACAATAAGGCTCTAATTTCTTGCGGATTGGAATATTACTACTAACTTTAGACCTCAAATTGACATAAGAAAACCTATAATAAGCAATACCCCAGACGAAATAATTAAATAATTACAGATGAAAATCTACACAAAAACAGGTGACAAAGGGACTACGGGGCTTGTAGGGGGCACACGCCTACCAAAGCACAATCTGAGAATCGATTGTTACGGCACCATCGATGAATTGAACTCCTACCTTGGTTTGATCCGCGATCAGGAGATCTCAAAAGACCATAAAACAACACTTCTAGAAATTCAAAACCAATTGTTTGTTATTGGGTCGCTTTTGGCAACAGATCCCGAGTTGCTTAAGGATGAGACCAAAAGAAAACGCCTTGGAATCACCTTTCTCAACCCGGAAGCGATTATATTTTTAGAAACAGAAATTGATGCGATGAATTGTGAATTGCCTCCAATGACCCATTTCATTTTGCCTGGAGGCCATCAAACCGTGTCATTCTGTCATATTGCCCGTTGTATATGTCGTCGTGCTGAGAGAACAATCTCTAAACTAAGTGTTGAACAGCCCACGCAACCCGAAGTATTAATCTATTTAAATCGCTTGTCGGACTTCATTTTTGTAATGGCACGAAAATTGTCTAAAGAATTAAAGGCGGAGGAAATCAAATGGATTCCTAATAAACCTTCTTAAATTAGGAGGTCATTAACACCCGTTTCTGACCTAACTATTGTTTAGTTAATCAGATGCTATTGAAACGTTCATAACTTTATTGATGAAATAAATGCTTTTTTACTTGAATTTTTCAACTAAAAAATTATTTTTGCAAAAATTAAACACTTCAACAAATGTATTGGACATTAGAATTAGCCTCTTACCTAAGTGACGCGCCTTGGCCAGCCACTAAAGATGAATTGATAGATTATTCTATAAGAACAGGAGCTCCTCTAGAAGTTGTGGAAAACCTTCAATCTATTGAAGATGAAGGAGACTCCTATGACTCCATCCAAGAAATCTGGCCTGATTATCCATCAGATGAAGATTATCTTTGGAATGAAGATGAATATTAAAAACTCAAAAATTATTTAAAAAAGTCTCAAATGAGGCTTTTTTTTTGCTTTATTTCACAAAGAAAATAACAACAAACTGTATCTTTGACTGTCCATACATTTAAAGATGATTAAAATAAAACCCTAAAATGAGTTTACTGAATTCGGTACTAAAAGTATTTGTTGGAGATAAATCCAAACAAGACGTCAAGGCAATCATGCCGATCGTTGATAAGATAAAAACCTTTGAAGCCTCTACTTCTGCATTAAGTAATGATGCGTTACGATCTAAAACACAAGAGTTTAAGTCTAGAATTTCGGAGGCTTGTGAAGCGCTTGAAAATTCAATTTCTGAATTATATACAGAAGCAGATACTACAGAAGACATCGACCGAAAAGAAGATATTTATCAAGAAATTGATGGCTTAAAAGATGACGTATATGCGAAAACACAAGAGGTTTTAGATGCCATTCTTCCAGAAGCTTTTTCGGTTATCAAAGAAACGGCCAGACGTTTTGTGGACAACCCACAAATTGAAGTGACTGCAAGTCCTTATGATCGAGAACTCTCAGGCTCTAAAGACTATGTGACATTAAATGGCGAAAAAGCAATTTGGGCAAACTCTTGGGATGCCGCTGGAAAACCAATTACTTGGGATATGGTGCATTACGACGTGCAGCTTATAGGGGGTGTGGCGATGCATCAAGGGAAAATAGCTGAAATGCAAACAGGAGAAGGAAAAACACTCGTAGCAACGCTCCCAGTTTATTTAAATGCGATTACAGGCAAAGGAGTTCACTTGGTTACCGTGAATGACTACTTAGCAAAACGTGACAGTGCTTGGATGGCACCTATTTTTCAGTTTCATGGATTGAGTATTGATTGTATTGATTACCACAAACCAAATTCTCAAGAACGAAAAAACGCCTACAATGTCGACATTACTTACGGAACTAATAATGAATTTGGATTTGATTACTTAAGAGATAATATGGCACATACGCCAGACGACCTTGTGCAACGTCCTCCCCATTATGCCATTGTCGATGAAATTGATTCTGTTTTAATTGATGACGCACGAACACCTTTGATTATTTCTGGTCCAATTCCTCAAGGCGATCGTCATGAGTTTATGGAGTTGAAACCGAAAGTACAAGACATTGTTGGAGTGCAACGAAAATACCTTACAGGAGTTCTTGCAGAGGCTAAAAAATTGATTGCAGCTGGCGACACTAAAGAAGGTGGGTTTCAATTGTTGCGTGTTTTTAGAGGAATCCCAAAAAACAAAGCATTAATTAAATTTTTAAGTGAAGAAGGCATCAAACAACTCCTTCAAAAAACGGAGAATTTTTATATGCAGGACAACAATAGAGAAATGCCCAAAGTGGATGAAGCCCTCTATTATGTAATTGATGAAAAAAATAATCAGATTGAATTATCTGATAAAGGAGTTGATTATTTATCTGGAAAAGACAACCCTGACTTTTTTGTAATGCCCGAAATTGGCATGGAAATTTCAAAAATTGAAAACCAAAACCTCACACCTGAAAAAGAAGCCGAACTCAAAGAAGAACTATTTAGGGAGTTTGGAATCAAGTCGGAACGAATTCACACCCTCAATCAACTTTTAAAAGCCTATGCCCTCTTTGAAAAAGACATTCAATACGTGGTCATGGACAATAAAGTGATGATTGTTGATGAGCAAACTGGGCGTATTATGGACGGTCGTCGATACAGTGATGGACTGCATCAAGCGATTGAAGCCAAAGAAAATGTAAAAATTGAAGCCGCCACACAAACCTTTGCAACCGTTACCCTACAGAATTACTTTAGAATGTACCGCAAGCTTTCTGGAATGACAGGAACAGCAGTGACCGAAGCAGGTGAATTTTGGGAAATCTATAAATTGGATGTCATCGAAATTCCAACCAACCGTCCCATTGCAAGAGATGACCGCGAAGATTTAGTGTATAAAACCAAACGTGAAAAATACAATGCTGTTATTGAGGAAGTTACTAATTTATCCAAAGCAGGACGTCCTGTACTTATTGGAACTACCAATGTAGAAATTAGTGAGTTATTAGGAAAAATGTTGAGCATTCGTAAAATCCCTCACAACGTCTTAAATGCGAAGTTGCATAAAAAAGAAGCCGATATTGTAGCGGAAGCTGGACAGCCCGGACAGGTGACCATTGCAACCAATATGGCGGGTCGTGGAACGGATATCAAACTCTCCGAAGAAGTAAAAGCGGCAGGCGGATTGGCAATTGTAGGTACTGAGCGTCACGATTCTCGACGTGTGGACAGACAGTTACGTGGACGTGCGGGACGACAAGGAGATCCAGGAAGCTCACAATTTTATGTGTCTTTAGAAGACAACCTCATGCGGCTTTTTGGAAGCGAACGTATTGCCAAAATGATGGACCGTATGGGACTCGAAGAAGGAGAAGTAATTCAACACTCCATGATTTCAAAGTCCATTGAACGTGCACAGAAAAAAGTAGAAGAAAACCAGTTTGGAGTTCGTAAACGTCTTTTGGAATATGATGATGTGATGAATTCTCAGCGTGAAGTGGTTTACAAACGTCGCTACAATGCCTTGTTTGGAGAACGTCTTCGTGTCGATTTGGCAAATATGATTTATGACACCTCAGAAATTATTGTGGAAGACAACAAAGCCAATAATGATTATAAAAACTTTGAGTTTGAATTGATTCGTTATTTCTCAATGAGTTCACCTGTTACAGCAGATGAATTTGCAACAATGACAGCACAAGAGGTTTCTGGAACGGTTTACAAAACAGCCTTTCAACATTATATTTCCAAAATGGAACGCAATGCGGAATTGGCATTTCCAGTCATTCAAAATGTTTATGAAACTCAGCGTGATAAATTTAAGCGTATTGTGGTGCCTTTTACGGATGGTGTCAAATCACTGCAAGTAGTAACCGATCTGGAAAAAGCCTATCAAACCAACGGAAAACAGTTGGTAACCGATTTTGAGAAAAATATTTCTTTAGCCATTATTGACGATGCATGGAAGACGCATTTACGAAAAATGGACGAGTTGAAACAATCGGTGCAATTGGCAGTACACGAACAAAAAGATCCTTTATTGATTTATAAATTTGAGTCGTTTGAACTGTTTAAGTCCATGATTGACCAAGTAAATAAAGACGTGATTTCTTTCTTATTTAAAGGCGAGATTCCACAAGAAACTGCCAATGTCATTCAAGAGGCAAAAGCACGCCGCCGCGAAAAAACACAAACATCAAAAGAAAACATTCAAAACCTAGACGAGCGTTCTGCAGAAGCTAGGGCAGCTGGGAACACCCAACGACAACCACAAGTGGTGGAAACGATAGTTAGAGACCAACCAAAAATTGGACGTAACGACCGTGTGACTATTAAGCATGTGATGAGTGGCGAAAAAAAGACTGCAAAATTCAAGCAAGCGGAACCGCTCATTGCCAAAGGCGAATGGGTGCTGATTAATGAATAAAGAGCCTTTACTTGCAAAATTAAACTGTTAAAATCACGTGTATCTTTTGGATATACGTGATTTTTTTATAATTTTTATGCCTGATTTTGACCCCAAATCGAAGTCTTCAAAAAAAACCAATTATTCGAAAAGTAAGCTGTTAAGAAGCTTAAGGCGTCATTTCCTTGGATTTTTCTGTATTAATCCAGGGACTTGCGTAGCGGAGCTGTGTCTAGCTAACAAATAAGTGAGGTGAAGAAATTAGTAAAGATTGAATGAAAAATATCCAGTTAATACCCCGTAATTTCAGGAATGAATCCATCGTTATGATTCAGTTTCCATATGACAAAGCACTTATTGGTTGTGTTAAAACAATTGAAAACACGCGTTGGAGTCAATCTTTATGTGCATGGTATATGAAAAAAAATGATTTTAATTTACATCGTATTTTTAATGTTTTTAAAAGTATTGCCTACGTAGATTACTCGGCTCTAAGAACAACAAAGGATTCTTTTAAAACTATCCGTAAAAATCAAATACGAACCTATTCAAAGACGCCAATCCCAAAAATCTATTTTGAACAATTAAAACTAAAACGGTATAGCGAAAACACTATTAAGAGTTATGTGTCGGAATTGAAAAAGTTTTGCACATTTTATGCCCCACAGGATTTGGATACACTGACTACAGATGATATCAAAAATTATCTTTTACATCTGGTCCATAAAAATAAAGTTTCGACTTCTTGCCAAAACCAAGCGATTAGTGCCATTAAGTTTTATTATGAAAAAATATTAAAACATCCTAAACTTAAATTTGATATTGAACGCCCTAGAAAATCAAAAACGTTACCAAAAACAATATCCGAGAAAGAGGTCTTAAATTTGCTGAAACACACTATCAATTTAAAGCATAAATCTATCATTGCCTTACTGTATTCGTCTGGACTACGTGTTAGTGAGTTGATTGCTTTAAAGGAAGAGCATCTTAATTTTGAAAATTACACTATTTTCATAAAACAAGCTAAAGGGTTTAAAGATAGAATTACGGTATTAGGAACTTCAACGGCTAGTGTTATTAAAAAATATATTGAAAATTATAACCCAAAAGACTATTTATTTGAGGGCCAAAATGGGGGTAAATATTCAGCAAGAAGTATTAACAAATTTATACAACGTAATGCCAAAGCAGCCGGAATTTCACAGCATATATCGGCACATACATTACGTCATAGTTTTGCTACACATTTACTAAACAATGGTACCGATATCCGGCTAATTAAGGAATTATTAGGACATAATTCTATAAAGACTACTCAGATATACACACATGTAAGTGATTGTAATTTACGGCAAATAGAGAGTCCTATAGACACACTAATTAGGGTTCAAAATACTGAAAATCAAATAATTAAAACAAATAGCTTAACCAAAAAATATATTGGAAATATCGAAACCAGTTCCGATATACAGTAGTTAGCAAATATTAAAACCAAACATTATGCGAAAAACCATTTTAATTTTGACTTTAGGAATTTTGATAAATGCTTGCGCTACACTTCCCTCTACTAAAATACCACAATCATTTAGTCCGAATAATGATAGCGGAATGGTTATTGGCTCAATAGCATTCAAAAATGAAAAACCGATTTTTAATGGTTATATGTTTTATTATACTGGAAATGGAATCAAAAGGATTACTGCCAACAAAATGGTTAGAATAAATCCAGAGCAGATGGCAAAAATGAAATTTAAACCTGACTTTTACGATGGAGATAAAGCCGTATATTATTTCTCTATTCAAGAACCTGATGGACAATATTCATTTTCCAACTTTCGAATCCACGAAAATGGTGGATATGTTCAATCAACAGGAGACATTCCAATTGACATTGAATTTAAAATCGAAAAAGGAAAAGTAAAATATTTAGGTGAAATTTATGTCGACTACAACCAGTCATTAATCGAATTGAATGACGAAAGAAAAAGAGATTTGATTAAACTGAAAGAAAAATTCCCAAATTTAAAAATAGAATAACATTTGCTAACAACGTGTATAATTCATTGCTGGTTTTGTGTGTACTCGGAAAATCCTACGATTTTCCTCTGGTTCGTTTTCTTTTATTAACTTAGTTCTTCCCAACGCAACAAACCATACACAAGACCGTTACCAAATTAACGACTGACATTCTTCACATCCCACAAAAAATAGAGCGTTGTATTTCAATTTCTTCTAACAACTAACCTCTATTTCCCCCCTTAACAACCTCCCAAAACTCAATTAATACTATGCATGCATAACTTTTTTACTTTTTACTATGCGTGCATAACATATTTACTTATCTTTGGGTTAAGATATTAGAGAACTCATGAAAGATAAAACAATAGATTATGTTTTGAGAACCACTTGGTTGGCAGTTCAAAAAATGTATAATGAAGAAGCTTCCGAATATGGAATAACAATGGCAACAGGATTCACACTCTTAAGTGTTGACCCACAAAATGGAACTCCTTCAACCTCGTTAGGTCCAAAAATGGGAATGGAAGCAACCAGTCTGTCAAGAATTTTAAAAACATTAGAAGACCTGAATTTAATAGAACGCCTACCAAACCCAAATGATGGTCGTGGTGTGCTTATACACCTCACAAAATCGGGGATAAAAAATAGAGAAGAAGTAAAACAAAATGTTTTAAAATTTAACAATACTGTAAAATCAGAGGTTTCAGAAGAAAAACTAAACCACTTTTTTGAAGTTTCTGATTCTATCATGAACCTCATATCAAATAAAAAAATATTCTAACAACACTATATACACTTAGATGAAAACAAGACGAATTAATAAGATTGCCATTATAGGATCTGGAATTATGGGAAGCGGAATAGCCTGCCATTTTGCAAATATTGGTGTCAAAGTATTGCTTTTAGATATTGTTCCAAAAAACCTTAACGACAAAGAAAAAGCAAAAGGCTTAACCCTAAACGACAAAGCCGTTAGAAATCGATTGGTAAACGACGCACTTATGGTCTCTTTAAAATCGAAACCCTCCCCTATTTACAATCAAAAATTTGCAAGCCGAATTACAACTGGAAATTTAGAAGATGACATCGCAAAAGTAGCCAATGTCGATTGGATTATGGAAGTAGTCGTGGAGCGCTTGGACATCAAAAAAATGGTGTTTGAAAACTTAGAAAAATACCGAACCCCAGGGACTCTCATCACCTCCAACACTTCAGGAATTCCCATAAAATTTATGAGCGAAGGCCGTAGTGAAGAATTTCAAAAACACTTTTGTGGGACACACTTTTTCAATCCCGCGCGTTATCTAAAATTATTTGAAATTATTCCAGGTCCAAAAACAGATCCCTCAGTTTTAGAATTCTTAAATAGCTATGGCGAACAGTTTCTTGGAAAAACATCAGTCATCGCCAAAGACACCCCTGCATTTATTGGAAATAGAGTTGGTATTTTTAGCATTCAAAGTCTATTTCACGCTGTTAAAGACTTAGGACTTACAATTGAAGAAGTTGATAAATTATCTGGACCCGTCATTGGTCGTCCAAAATCGGCAACCTTTAGAACTGTAGATGTTGTGGGATTAGACACCTTAGTACATGTGGCTAATGGCATTCGAGAAAATTGCCCTAACGATGAACGTTTAGAGCTGTTTGAACTACCCGATTTCATCACAACGATGATGGAAAACAACTGGCTTGGAAGCAAAACAAAACAAGGGTTTTATAAAAAATCTGTTACTGCAGACGGCACAAAAGAAATTCTAAGCTTAGACTTAAATACTTTAGAATACCGATCTGCAAAACGGGCAAAATTTGCCACTTTAGAATTAACCAAAACAATTGACAAAGTTGTCGATCGATTTAAAATTTTAGTCAGCGGAAAAGATAAAGCTGGCGAATTTTACCGCAAAAGTTTTACAGCACTGTTTGCCTATGTCTCCAACCGAATTCCAGAAATTACAGACGACCTCTATAAAATTGATGATGCCATGAAAGCCGGTTTTGGATGGGAACATGGACCATTTCAAATATGGGATGCTATAGGCGTAGAAAAGGGAATCGAACTCATGAAAGCTGAAGGTTTTGAACCCGCAGCATGGGTAACAGAAATGTTGGCAGCAGGAAATACTTCATTTTACACTGTAAAAGAAGGCGCATCTTATGCCTATGAGATTCCAACAAAAACACAAACAAAAATTCCAGGTCAAGACAGTTTCATCATCCTTGATAACATTAGAAAAACAAACGAAGTCTTTAAAAATTCTGGAGTCGTTATCGAAGATATTGGGGATGGCATTCTTAATTTAGAATTTCAATCTAAAATGAATACGATCGGTGGTGATGTCTTAGCAGGCCTCAATAAAGCAATTGACTTAGCCGAAAAAGATTTCTCAGGCTTGGTCGTTGGAAACCAAGGCGCTAATTTCTCAGTGGGTGCCAATATTGGAATGATCTTTATGATGGCTGTAGAACAGGAATATGACGAGCTTAATATGGCAATCAAATACTTTCAAGACACAATGATGCGCATGCGTTATTCTTCGATTCCAACAGTCGCCGCACCACACGGAATGGCATTAGGGGGTGGTTGCGAACTATCGCTTCATGCAGACAAGGTGGTCGCAGCAGCAGAAACCTATATGGGACTTGTAGAATTTGGTGTAGGGGTCATTCCTGGTGGAGGTGGCTCAAAAGAAATGGCTTTAAGAGCTCAAGATATGTTTCAAAAAGGCGATGTTCAATTAAATGTATTACAAGAACATTTCTTAACCATTGGTATGGCAAAAGTATCAACATCTGCCTATGAAGCATTTGATTTAAACCTCTTACAAAAAGGAAAGGATGTCGTTGTAGTTAACAAAGACCGACAAATTGCAGTTGCAAAACAACATGTCAAATTAATGAGCGATTCTGGCTATACACAACCGATAAAAAGAACCGATATAAAAGTACTTGGAAAACAAGCCTTAGGAATGTTTTTAGTGGGTACGGATTCCATGCAGGACAGCAACTACATTTCAGAACATGACATGAAAATCGCTAATAAACTTGCCTATGTGATGGCGGGAGGTGACTTATCGGAGCCCACCTTAGTATCCGAACAGTATTTATTGGATTTGGAACGGGAAGCCTTTTTAAGTTTATGTACCGAACGCAAAACTTTAGAACGCATACAACATATGTTAACAAAAGGGAAACCACTACGTAATTAGAAATATTAAAGAAAATGAAACAAGCATATATAGTAAAAGCATTTCGAACCGCCGTTGGTAAAGCACCAAAAGGCGTATTTCGTTTTAAAAGAACCGATGAATTAGCCGCAGAAACCATCAAACACATGATGAAAGAATTACCGGATCTGGACCCAAAACGCATCGATGACGTTATTGTTGGAAATGCAATGCCCGAAGGATCTCAAGGTTTAAATATGGCACGATTGATTTCATTAATGGGATTAGATATTGTAGATGTTCCTGGAGTTACTGTCAACCGTTTTTGTTCGTCTGGAATCGAAACCATTGGAATGGCAACAGCAAAAATACAAGCAGGAATGGCCGACTGTATTATTGCAGGTGGTGCTGAAAGCATGAGCAGTGTTCCAATGACAGGATATAAACCAGAACTAAATTACAACCTCATAAAAGCAGGTCATGAAGACTATTATTGGGGCATGGGAAATACCGCTGAAGCAGTCGCCAATCAGTTTAAAATTTCTCGTGAAGATCAAGATGAATTCGCTTATAACTCCCATATGAAAGCCTTACGAGCCCAAGCAGAAAATCGTTTTCAAGACCAAATTGTTCCTATTGAAGTAACACAGAATTATATTGATGCTGACGGAAAAAAAGCAACCAAATCCTATACCGTCACCAAAGACGAAGGGCCAAGAGCAGGAACAAGCAAAGAAGCCTTAGCAAAACTAAGAGCCGTCTTTGCGGCTGGTGGAAGTGTAACTGCAGGAAATTCATCACAAATGAGTGATGGTGCTGCCTTTGTTATGGTAATGAGCGAAGACATGGTCAAAGAATTAAACCTAGAACCTATCGCACGATTAGTCAACTATGCAGCAGCAGGAGTCGAGCCAAGAATCATGGGGATTGGTCCTGTTAAAGCAATTCCAAAAGCTTTAAAACAAGCAGGATTAAAACAAGATGATTTGTCTTTAATTGAACTCAATGAAGCCTTTGCTTCACAATCTTTAGCAGTCATCCGTGAATTAGACCTCAATCTTGAAATTATAAATCCAAATGGTGGAGCAATATCCTTAGGTCACCCCCTTGGATGTACAGGTGCAAAACTATCGGTTCAACTCTTTGATGAAATGCGTAAGCAAAACATGAATGGAAAATATGGCGCCGTCACAATGTGTGTCGGAACAGGGCAAGGTGCCTGTGGGGTTTTTGAATTTTTGAATTAACAAAAAATAAATTAAAAAAAATGATTTCGAGTATCAAATCAGGACTTAAATTGTCTTGAATATTGAATCTTGAAACCTAAATCAAAAGAATATGGCAACAGAAGAAAAAGACATTTTAAGAGGAGGGCAATTTTTAGTTAAAGAAACAAAATGTGAAAACGTATTTACGCCCGAAGATTTTACAGAAGAGCAACAAATGATGAAAGATTCTGTAATGGAATTCAACGATCGTGAGATTATT
>Ga0181564_10000082_pt1 | contig 68573 bp, 69 predicted proteins | sample 011ome_24_FD_134512 | JGI IMG/M metagenome (GOLD analysis project Ga0181564, IMG submission 134512) | Coastal salt marsh microbial communities from the Groves Creek Marsh, Skidaway Island, Georgia - 011513CT metaG (megahit assembly) | ecosystem: Environmental > Aquatic > Marine > Intertidal... | reverse complement strand
TTGACGACGAGAAGCCCACCCTGCAGTGAAAGATTCTCTCAAGACCAAACTGGATAGCCTCAGAGATCGCCACGAGGAGGTCGCCGCCTTGCTGGGTGACGCCGATACTTTGTCGGATCAGGATAAATTTCGTGATCTGTCAAAAGAGTATGCGCAACTTGATGAGGTTGTGAAGGCTTACAGCCAGTGGATCTCAGCTGTCGGAGACGCTGAGGCGGCGAGAGAAATGTTGAGCGATTCAGATCCGGATGTTCGCGAGCTGGCGGCCGAGGAACTTGAGGGAGCTGGGGAGCGCGTTGCTGCTCTGGAGGCAGAACTTCAGATACTGCTGTTGCCGCGGGATCCAAGAGACGCCCATAACGTGTACTTAGAAATCAGGGCTGGCACCGGTGGTGATGAAGCAGCCATCTTCTCTGGCGATCTCTTCCGCATGTACAGCCGATATGCCGAGGCCAATCGATGGCGTTTGGAAGTCATTTCAGAGCGACAAGGGGAGCATGGCGGCTTTAAGGAAATTATCACTCGAATCGAGGGTCAGGACGTTTATGGCCATTTAAAGTTTGAGTCGGGTGCTCATCGCGTACAGCGCGTTCCGGAAACCGAATCTCAGGGGAGAATTCACACGTCGGCGTGCACTGTCGCCGTGATGGCCGAGCCTGATGAGGTTGAAGAGATCGATATCCGTAAGGAAGATTTGCGTATTGATACTTTTCGCTCCTCAGGCGCCGGGGGGCAGCACGTTAATACCACAGATTCGGCGGTGCGTATTACCCATCTGCCGACAGGTCTTGTCGTGGAATGTCAGGACGAGCGGTCCCAACACAAGAACCGCGCACGGGCAATGTCTCTGCTCCAGGCCCGTCTGCTGACGGCCGCCGAGGATAAGGCTGCCAGCGAACAGGCGGCGGAGCGTCGTAACTTGGTGGGCAGTGGAGATCGCTCAGAGCGGATTCGCACTTACAATTTCCCTCAAGGCCGGGTAACCGATCATCGAATCAATCTGACACTTTATAAACTCGATGAGGTCATTCAGGGCGATCTCGACGCGGTGATCAAACCTTTGCGCACGGAGCATCAGGCGGATTTGCTCGCCGCCATGAGTGGCGATTTGTGACCAGTGCTCGGGATCTGATCGAATCTGCCCAAATCTGCGGCAGGGAGGCAGAGCAACTCGTGCTGACCTTGTTAGGCCGCGATCGTGCGTGGTTGTTTACTCACGACAACGAGCCTGTCGAGGCCGAATCCATTCCGGTTATTCAGCAGGCGCTGAAAAGGCGTGAACAGGGCGAGCCCGTCGCTTATATCATCGGATCGAGGTCCTTTTGGAACCTTGACTTAGCCGTTACGCCGGCGGTGCTGATTCCGAGACCCGATACTGAGTTGCTTGTGGAGTGGGGGGTGGAGCGTATTCGTCGAGCAGATCTTGACCGCTGCCTCGACTTGGGTACCGGAAGCGGCGCGATTGCATTGGCTATAAAAGCCGAGTGCCCGGCCTGCGCGGTGACTGCTGTGGACCGCTCTACCGACGCTCTGGCAGTGGCCCAAGCCAATGGGAAGTCATGCCAGCTTCAAGTGACATGGTTGGAGGGCGATTGGTTTGAGGGACTGTTGGGGCAACGTTGGCCGTTGATCCTGAGCAATCCGCCTTACGTGCGTGATGAAGATCCAAACCTGCATCGCGGCGATTTACCGGCGGAGCCAAGGGAGGCGTTGGCGGCCGGCCCCGATGGTCTGAAAGATCTCAAACACCTGATCGCCACGGCCCCGGACTTCTTGGAGGCAGAAGGATACCTGCTACTTGAGCATGGCTGGGATCAGGCTGCGGCCGTGCGCGCTTTGTTACTTACGGCGGGGTTTAAAAACATTGAAACCCGTCGCGACCTAGCGGGCCATGAGCGCGTGACGGGGGGCTGTCTGGACCATGGATGACCTGATCCTTGAGCGCTACTCGCGCCAACTTTTGGTTCCGGGGTTTGATCTTGAGGCCCAGGAGCGCTTGGCCGCTAGCCGTGTTTTAGTCGTTGGCTGTGGTGGCCTCGGAAGTCCTGCCGCGATGTATTTAGCGGCGATGGGTGTTGGCCGGTTAACGCTTGTCGATCACGATGTAATCGAGCTCAGCAACTTGCCCCGTCAAATTGGCTTCACTGAGGTTGATGTCGGTCGGTTGAAATCCGAGGTGTTGGCAGAGCGGTTGCGAGCGATGAACACGCAGATCATCATTGCCCATGAACCGGTTAGTTTCGATCGTAGCGTCGCAGAGGCGCTGCTATCCGAGACAGATCTCGTGATAGATGCGACGGATAACCATGAAACCCGATTGCTTATCGATGCAACCACCTTCGCCGCCAAGATCCCGTGGGTGATGGCCTCCGCTATGCAAATGGCCGGTCAGGTCGCCGCCTTTTCGGCTCAGCGAGAGGAGGGCTGCTATCACTGTCTGGCCCCAGAGCCTGACGTGTCGGTAGGAGGCGCCTGTGCCCGGCTGGGTATTTTGGGCCCGGTGGTGGGTGCTGTGGCGATGGAAGAGGTATTGCGGGGGATTGCCATCCTTACCCAGGGATCACCGCCGCGATGGGGGCTTATCGATATCCTTGACTTTCGATTCGGTGAGCGTCGATCACTGCATCTCACCAAGCGAGCAGACTGCTCAAACTGTGGCTTTACGCCCTCGAGCTAGAGGACGCCGCGTGCTCCTCGCCAGGCAGTCCACGCAGTAATACGCGTACCCGCAGTGCAATTAGACCGGCACAAACGGCTATGCCGGTGATGGTCGCATACCAAAAGCCAGCTGCCCCGTCACTGGGCGTTGAGGCGAGTTCCAGGCCTAGGATCCAGCCGAGTGGCAGGGAAATAAACCAGTAGGAAATCACCATTGCCACAAAGGGATACTTGGTTTCTTTAAAAGCCCTGAGAATGAAGGAGCCCACAATTTGCGCTGCATCAAGCAGAATAAAAAAGGCGGCTAATTTAATGAGTCGGGTAGCTACTGGGCGAATTTCATCGGAGTCGGTATACAGTGTGATGATCGCTTCAGGGAAGCTCAGCAATAAACCGGTGGTCGCGACGCCAACCACTGCTGCTGCCGTCGCGCCAACGATTAAGGCGCGATGAACCCCTTCAGTTCGCCCGGCCCCTATAGCATGTCCCATTCGCGTTGACATCGCCGTACCAATTGCCAGCATAGGGATATAGAAAAGGTCCCAAATATTGAAGGCAATCTGGTGTGCTGCAATAGCGGTGTCGCCCCAGGTCGCAACGAGGAGGGCGATAAGGCTGAACACGCCCACTTCGAGGAAGAAAGTGAGCCCCATTGGCATCCCTACAGACAGAATCTCGCGAATAATGCTCCAGTTGGGAGCTACTGGCGTCCAAGCAGGAAGATAGTGACGGATGCGCTTGCTGAGTACGACATAGCCGACCATGATGACGACGCTTAACCACATCGAGATGGCTGTAGCGATACCACAACCTTTCGCCCCGAGCTCCGGAGCACCCCAATGTCCAAAGATAAATGCGTAGTTGAGGGGGATATTCAGTAAAAAGCCGATGGCTGCAGCGACCGCAAAAGGTTGCGTTACGCCAAGCCCTTGGGTGTGGTAGCGAAGCGCTTGAAAAATACCTGTTGCAGGCAAGCCAAGCGCGACCATTTGGGTGTATTCAAGCGCGAGAACTTTGGTGGTTGTCTCGAGGCCTAGCACGTCCATGATAGGTCCGGAAAACCACGCCGCTGGGCTGAGGATTAGGCCTAAAAAAACAGCGAGCCAAAGTGACTGGGGTAGAGAATCCCTAATCTTTTGAATGCGCCCTGCACCAAAGTCCTGGGCAACGATTGTAGCGGTCGCGAAGATAGTGCCGAGTATCAGCAGATAGATAGGCAGCCAGATATTAAAGCCTACGGCAATGGCAGCGAGGTCCTGCTCCCCGTAGCGAGCGGCCATGATCGTATCGACAACTCCGGTGCCCATCTGCGCACTTTGAGCCACGAGCAACGGGACTGCGATAACCGAGAGGTTTTTTAGTTCCTCTCTCAGGCTAGCCCATGTGAATAACGTGCCTTGTGTCACTGACTTTTACTCATTGCCGGTGGCCGTCTTGCTAAAACGCGTAATGAGTCCTGTTCCTTGTGCTAGACTCGGCGCTGCATTTGCCGACCGAGTTATAACTTTTGACAAACACGCACGCCGATCAGGCCCCAATTGCAGGAAATGACGCTGCTTCAGAGGTCGAACCTCAAACGGGTAAAACCCGTTTCGAAGATCTCGATCTTGATCCCAGCCTCATGCGCGGCATTGCCGATTTGGGGTTTCAGCACTGCTCTCCCATACAGGCGCAGATTCTACCGCATACCCTAGAGGGTCACGATGCTATCGGTAAAGCCCAAACGGGTACAGGTAAAACTGCAGCGTTTCTTATCACAATTTTCAATGATCTGTTGAATAATCCGTTAGGGGGTGAACGGTTTTTGGCTGAACCTCGGGCTGTAATCATCGCGCCAACCCGCGAGTTAGTAATGCAAATTGGCGCCGATGCTTATGACCTCGGTCGCTACACAGGTTTGGATACGGCAACATTGATTGGTGGGGAGGATTACCAAAAGCAGTTGCAGAAAATTCAGTCGGGGGTCATAGATCTGGTGGTGGCGACCCCTGGAAGGCTCATTGACTTTATGCAGCGCAGAGATCTTTTTCTCGATCGTGTTGAAACTCTGGTATTAGACGAGGCAGACCGGATGCTCGACATGGGGTTTATTCCGCAGGTCAAGCGCATTGTCAGGGCAACGCCACGCAAGGAAGATAGGCAAACATTGCTGTTTTCGGCGACTTTCACGCAGGACATTATCAACCTCGCGCAGCAGTGGACCTATGACCCAATCACAGTAGAGATCGAGCCCGAGCGGGTGGCTACGGCAACTGTGGATCAGCGCGTGTACTTAGTGTCGAGTAGCGAGCGGTTGCGGGTGTTGTTGAATGTTCTTCGTTCCGCAGATGCTGTCTCAACTATCGTGTTTGCCAATCGGCGCGATCAAGTGCGCTCGCTGTACGAAAAGCTACGCAAAGCAGGTATTTCTTGTGGCATTTTGTCAGGAGAAATTACACAGCAACGACGCACAAAGACTCTCGCTAATTTCAAGGAGGGTAAAATCGCGGTGCTGGTAGCCACCGACGTAGCCGGTCGAGGTATTCACGTTGATGGTGTCAGCCATGTCGTGAACTATAACTTACCCGAGGATCCCGAAGACTATGTGCATCGGATTGGTCGAACGGGTAGGGCGGGGGCTACAGGTGTTTCAATTAGCTTCGCCAGTGAAGACGATGCTTTTCTTCTCCCCGATATCGAAACTTTGCTGGGTGAGCGGTTGAAATGCGTCTCGCCGCCGGAGGAATTGCTAAGCTGAGAGTGCGGCCGTTTTTAACGGAGACCTCTTAGCTCCTCACACCAAAGCAGAGTAGCCCCCACGACGGCCGCGGGAATGACGACTAGGTTCAGCACGGGAACTCCCGCCACAAATGCGACCACAGCTCCAAAACCGATGCTGCTCAGCCGCCGGGTCGCGCAGGCAGACCGGACTTCGCTGAAAGGGAGACGATGGTTATCCATTGGATAGTCAATAAACTGAAGGCTCATCATCCATGCTCCCAGTAAAAACCACAGTAGTGGTGCCAGCGCCTGAGCGCCAGGGATAAAAGAAACGATGAGCACACCCAGTGCAAGCGGCAGGTAATAAACAATTTTCCGGAGTTCTCGCAAAATGCCGCGGGGTACTTCCATGATGGCGGCCGTTACGCTTTCAAGTCCGGGTAGGGGTTGTCCCGTTACTCGCTCTTCTACTTTTTCCGCCAGCAAGGCATGAAAAGGCGAGGTAAGAATCAATACGATAAAAGTCGAGAGGTAACCTGTGGCGAGTCCACCGGTAAGCCAAAGTAGGGGTGCTATGACCCAGGTGAGGAAATGTAACCAGTCGGGGAGAGCCTCTTCTGTTATCGAAACAATGCTGTCTACGTAGCTGTAAGCCAAGCTGCCAATGAACAAGAAAAAGCCAATGTTGACCAAAAGCGGTAAAATGACAAACGGCCAAATGCCGCGCTGGGAGAGCATATTCAGGCCTTTGAAGAAATATCCGGCGCCTGTTATGAAGTTACCCTGCATAGGATTGATCCTCCCTGATCGAGAAGTCAGTATATCCCGTTAGATCGAACCATAGAGTGTGTCACATGTCAGAAAAAGATCTTTTTTTTGAAGAGATGTCTGGTGTAAAGCCGCTCAAACGCGAGCCCAGAGAGCGCTTGGTGAAAACGGCTGATCAGGGGGATGTTGAATTCCGACGTGAAGCGGCAGCCGCACTCCCCAACGGCGCAATCAATTCGCTGCTGGATGAAGGGGTCGAACCGCTTGATGCCTGGTACGTCCTCGACTTCAAACGACCCGGTATTCAGCATGGCGTATTTAAGAAGCTGCGAATGGGTCGATACGACATTGAAGCCAGACTTGATCTTCATCGCATGACCGTCAAGCAGGCGAGAGATGAGGTCAAAAATTTTATCGACGACGCGGGGCACCTTGGCCTGCGGACGCTGCTGATTTTGCATGGCAAGGGGCAGCGAAAGAGTGAGAAAGAAAATACGGCCGTGCTGAAAGGGTACGTCAATCAGTGGTTACAGCAGCTTGAGGATGTCCAAGCGTTTCACTCCGCTCAACCCGTACACGGAGGTACCGGTGCCGTTTATGTATTGTTGAAGAAAAGTCAGGAGAAAAAACGTGAAAATCGTGAGCGGTTTTTGAAAGGCCGTGTGCCTTACGAGGGGCGGTAGCCGCTAATCGCCCGCTAGGGCTCTTGCAAGCAATTCATTGACAAGCTGTGGGTTGGCTTGGCCCTTTGATGCCTTCATGATTTGACCGACAAAGAAGCCAATCAGTTTTTTCTGCTTAACTTCATCGGCCGCACGATATTGTGCTACCTGATCTGGATTGTTGCTGATCACCGTGGCGATCAAGCTCTCGAGTGCGCCGGCATCGCTGACTTGTTTAAGCCCGCGCTGTGCAATAATTTCATCGGCGCTGCCTTCACGCAGCCACAGGCCCTCAAAGACTTGTTTGCCTAGCTTGCTGGAAAGCGTACCGTCAGCCACGCGGGCAACCAAACCAGCAAGATCAAGTGGGCCAATCGGTGCGTCCTCAAGCGATAGGTTCTCGCGGTTCAGTGCAGCGGCTAAGTCACCCAGCATCCAGTTTGCGGTAGCTTTTGCTTCTCCGCACGCCGTCACCGTGGCCTCAAAATAGTCGGCCATAGCGAGAGAGCTAACCAGCTGGGCGGCATCATAATTGGACAGTTGGTACTGCTCAATGAAACGCTGGCGTTTGGCGCCTGGGAGTTCAGGTAAATCTGCTGAAACCGCAGCGATATAGGCGTCATCGAGGACGATGGGAAGCAAATCAGGCTCCGGAAAGTATCGATAGTCGTTAGCGACTTCTTTCGAGCGCATCGAGCGCGTTTCGTTGCGTTCGGCGTCGTAAAGACGTGTCTCCTGTAAGATGGATAAGCCATCTTCAAGAAGCTCTTGTTGTCTTTTTGCTTCTACGGCAATAGCTTTTTCGACAAAGCGAAAGGAATTCACATTCTTGATTTCTGTTCGCGTTCCGTAAGCCTCGGAGCCTGCGGGTCGAAGTGATAAATTTATGTCACAGCGCATAGAGCCTTCAGCCATATTGCCGTCGGAGATGCCCAGATAAGTCACTAATGAATGCAGCGCCTTTAAATAAGCGACAGCCTGTTCGGCGGTCCGAAAATCGGGTTCGGTGACAATTTCCAGCAGGGGCGTGCCCGCTCTATTTAGGTCGACTCCCGTTTGATTGGGAAATCGGTCGTGAACAGACTTGCCCGCGTCCTCTTCCAGATGCGCGCGGGTAATTCTGATGGAAAAGAGATCACCATCGGGCATGGGCACTTCAAAAGTTCCTTCACATACAATCGGCTCGAAAAACTGGCTTACCTGGTAGCCTTTCGGGAGGTCTGGATAGAAGTAATTTTTGCGATCAAAGATGGAGCGCTTGCCAATCCGAGCGTCGATGCCGAGACCAAACATGACGGCAAATCGTACTGCCTGCTCGTTTAATACGGGCAGCATTCCGGGCATACCCAAGTCGACGGCACAGGCTTGTACATTGGGTTCTGCACCAAAGCGATTTGCCGCACCTGAGAAGATCTTGCTCCTCGTCGCGAGCTGTAGGTGGACCTCAAGTCCCATTACCATTTCCCACGTCATCAGGATATTTCCCCGAACGGTGGAGCGAGCCGATGGTGGTCGGTGCGTAGCTGAAAACGATGGCCGGCTTGGAGTAGAGTCGCCTCATCAAACGCTCGACCGATCAGCTGCAATCCTATGGGGAGACCGTTTATAAGCCCTGCGGGTAGTGAAAGACCGGGTAGCCCAGCGAGGTTGACCGAGAGGGTGTAGACATCCTCCATATACATGGCAATGGGATCATGACTTTTGGCGCCCACGGAGAAGGCAACCCCAGGGGCTGAAGGACCGGCAATTAGGTCGCATTGATCAAAGGCTTGTTTGAAATCGTTGCTGATAATGCGTCGCACTTGTTGCGCTTTTTTGAAGTAGGCGTCGTAGAACCCCGCTGAAAGCGCATAGGTCCCCACAAGAATTCGCCGTTGAACCTCGCTACCGAAGCCCTCGCTTCTGGAGCGTGCGTACAAATCCATAAGGTCTGTGGGGTCGTCGCAGCGATGACCAAAGCGCACGCCGTCGTATCGGGCTAGGTTGGCCGACGCTTCAGCGGGAGCGATAACATAGTAAGTCGCAATGCCTTCTTGGGTATGCGGAAGATCTACGTCGACGAGAGTTGCCCCTTCGGCCTCAAGCTCTTTCAGCGCATCTTGAATTCTGTTCGCCACCCTGACGTCCAGCAGCTCACTGAAGTATTGCTTTGGCAGGCCTATGCGCAGCCCCTTAAGGTCGCCTCTTAGGGCGTCATGAAAGTTAGGTACAGGCATATCGGCAGAGGTGGAATCATGGGGATCAAGCCCGCACATAGCATTGAGCATTAGCGCGGCATCCTCCACCGTCCGGGTCATGGGGCCCGCTTGGTCAAGGGAGGAAGCGAAGGCAATGATGCCAAAGCGCGAAACCCGCCCATAAGTAGGTTTGAGACCGGTGATGCCGCAGAGGGATGCAGGTTGTCGAATCGAGCCTCCGGTATCGGTTCCTGTGCTGAGTGGCGCGAGCCCAGCGGCTACAGCCGCCGCGCTGCCGCCGGAACTACCGCCGGGTACGCAGCTGAGGTCCCAGGGGTTGTGCGCAGGGCCAAAGTAGCTGGTTTCGTTGGATGAACCCATCGCAAATTCATCCATGTTGGTTTTGCCCAGCGTGACAGCACCTGCGGCCTTGAGCTTGCTGACCACAGTGGCGTCATAGGGCGGAGTGAAGTTTTCCAGCATGCGCGATGCGCAGGTGGTTCTGAGGCCGGAGGTGCAGAAAATGTCTTTATGGAGTAGCGGGACCCCGTTGAGGATACCCCCCTCGCCGCGGTGCCGCGCATCGTCTGCGTCTTTGGCGGCGGTGAGAGCCCCCTCGTGATCGACGGTGATGACAGCGTTCAGGTGCCCATTTAGGGCGTCGACACGGCTCAAATAGGCCTGAGTGAGCTCGACGGAGGAGATGTCGCGATTATTGAGGGCGCCCAACACCTCGGCGGCTGTCGCGGTAGCAAGATTGATATCGGGCATTAATCGATGACCTTGGGAACCAGAAAATAACCGTCTTCTACCGCTGGAGCCGGTTGTTGCAAATGATCGCGCTCGTTGACTTCGGTAACTTCGTCGGCTCTCAGACGCTGCTCCATGTCGTGTGGGTTCGACATGGGCAAGACGCCGTCGGTATCGACCTGCTGGAGTTCGGCCACGAGGTCTAACACTCGGGTGAAGCGGTCGGTGACCTCGTCGATCCTGTCGTCTGGAATTGTGAGGCGAGCCAAAAGCGCTACCTGGGCCACGTCTGAGGCTGTCACCGACATGCTGAGAATCCGAGCAAAAGAGGAACGGGAAGCTACCACAGATTCACCTTGCTCAAAAACCCCTCCATTGATACATTTCCACCTTAACAGGGGACTGAAACCAACTGATTTTTTGGCGATTTTTAGCCCTTAAACTGACAAAGTAAGCTGTTTAGTCGCTTCCCGATTGAGTAGCTCTCTGCGCCTTGGTGGGACCGCGAGTCCCGTCATAAATACAGGAATGCATAATGTTCAAACGCCTCCGCGGCATGTTTTCTAATGACCTTTCGATTGATCTGGGCACTGCCAATACGCTGATCTATGTGAAGGATAAAGGAATCATTCTCGATGAACCCTCGGTGGTGGCGATCCGGGTGCACAACGGACAGAAGTCAGTTGAGGCGGTCGGTCGTGAGGCAAAGCGAATGCTTGGCAGAACACCCGGCAATATCATGGCGATTCGACCATTGAAAGACGGCGTGATTGCTGATTTTCAGGTCACGGAAAAGATGCTCCAACACTTCATCGCCAAAGTGCATGAGACACAGTTTATTCGCCCAAGCCCGCGGGTATTGATCTGCGTGCCCTGTATGTCGACGCAGGTCGAGCGTCGGGCCATTCGCGAATCTGCGCTGAGTGCCGGTGCGAGAGAGGTACGCTTAATCGAGGAGCCGATGGCGGCTGCCATTGGAGCGGGACTGCAGGTGGACGAAGCGACCGGGTGTATGGTGGTTGATATTGGTGGCGGCACCACCGAGATAGCGATTATTTCACTCAACGGCGTGGTTTATCGCGACTCTATTCGGGTAGGCGGTGATCGATTCGATGAGAGTATTGTGGCGTATGTTCGGCGGCGATATGGCAGCTTGATCGGAGACTCCACGGCCGAGCGGATCAAGCAAGAGGTTGGCTGCGCTATTACCACCAGTGAACTTCGTGAAATTGATGTCCGAGGACGCCATCTCGCAGAGGGTATTCCCAAAAGCTTTACGCTCAACAGCGATGAAATTCGGGGTGCACTTGAGGATCCCCTGGAATCGATACTCCGCGCAATCAAAATGGCGCTCGAGCAATCGCCCCCCGAGCTCGCAGCTGATATCGCTGAGTCGGGGATTGTACTCACCGGAGGTGGTGCTTTACTCCGGGATTTGGACAAGCGTATTACAGCGGAAACAGAGCTGCCTGTTATCGTGGCAGAGGATCCGCTGACCTGTGTTGCCAGAGGCGGCGGAAAAGCGCTGGAATTGATGGATCGTCACGCACTGGACTTGCTCTCAACGGAGTAACCCCGCGGGGCCTCAAAGGAGCTAGGAGGACAGCCTATCAAGCCTCTTTTTCTTAAGGAAAAGCATGTGGGTTGGCGCTTAGCTCTGGCGCTGGGCGTTTGTCTTTTGCTGCTCGTCACCTTTCGCGAGCAGCCTATTTTTGACCGGGCTCGCGGCGCGACGCAGGATGTTGTCTCTATACTCTATGCTGCTGCCGCATCTCCGCTTAGCGCGCTTCGATCGGTTGGGGATTTCTTTCAAACTCATCGGGTACTACGCGAAGAAAACTCTCGCCTCGAGCAAGAGAATTTTATCTTGCGAGGGCAAACGCAACGGCTTGCTGCAGTGCTGGCAGAGAATTCACGCTACCGGGATATGTTGAATTCAGCCGGTGCGTTAGAGCGTGATGTGATGGTTGCGGAGATTATCTCAGTCACTGCCGATGCATCCCGTCATATTCTGCTGTTGGACAAAGGGAGTCGAGACGGGGTGCTTATGGGGCAGCCGCTGTTGGGGGCCGAGGGTCTTATCGGTCAGATTATTGCGGTGGGCGCGTCTACCAGTCGGGGTATTATGATGACTGACTCAACCCATGCGGTGCCGGTGCAGGTGCTTCGAAGCGGCGTGCGCGGTCTGGCAGAGGGCACTGGGGAAATCGACAACCTAATCGTGCGTCATATCGCGGCTACTACGGACATCAGAGTGGGAGATATTTTGGTGACTTCTGGCCTCGGGGGGCTCTTCCCGCCGGGTTATCCGGTCGCTGAAGTTGTCAGTATAGAAACCGATGAAGGATCTGCCTTTGCGACGGTAATGTCGAAACCTATGGTCGAGTTGGATCGGGGGCGACATGTCATGCTGGCGCTAGGTGTCGCAGGTAACTCCCGCACTGCTGAGGCGCTTTGATGCAACCCCGGGGCTCTTGGTTGATCATTGCAACCATAGTGGCGAGTATTGTCTTCTATCTCGTTCCGCTGCCATTTGACTGGCGCTGGTTCAGGCCCGAGCTGCCTCTCATGGTGCTTTTTTATTGGGTCCTTGCTTTACCGCAGCGAGTCGGGATTTTCTCGGCAATGTCACTGGGACTTGCCCTTGACCTTTTAGATGGCATTGCTGTGGGCGCAATTGCAGCGGGGTCGAGCGTGGGTGTCCTCGTTATTTTATTAAATTACCAGCGCCTCCGGCAGTTTGATGCTCTGCAGCAGACATTTGTTATTGGACTCATACTGGCGGTTGTCTTAATCGTGGTAGAGAGGCTTCAAAATTTACTGGGTTTTTCCAGTGACGGATTGCGGTTTCTTTACTCCATCCCCTTGTCGATGCTGCTTTGGATTCCTTTGCGCAACTTGCTGCGGTCTTTTCGTCGCTATTATGAGGTCGGGTGATGAGAGTTTTGCTGGCTTCCTCCAGCCCAAGGAGAAGGCAATTGCTCTCCATCCTGCTTTCCGACTTTGATTGCTGTTCTCCCGACATTGACGAGACCGAGCGAGATGATGAATTGCCGAATCGCTATGTGGAGCGGCTCGCTGTTGCAAAAGCCACTCACGCTTCCGCAGCAAACACCCTCGTCATTGCAGCGGATACATGTATAGGGCTTGATGGAGTGATTTTAGGAAAGCCAGCTACTCGTGAGCATGCGCGTACGATGTTGTTGAGTCTGTCTGGTCGGTGGCACCAGGTTTATACTGGTCTCGCGCTGTTATCGCCAGAAAAGCGGCACTCTTGTGTGATAAAGACTGAGGTCCTTTTTGCCGATCTTTCGCCCTCGTTGGTAGAAAGTTATCTGGAGACGGGTGAAGCGGATGATAAAGCAGGCGCGTACGGCATACAGGGCGCAGGTGGAAGTTTTGTTGATTCAATACGCGGTAGTTATTCGAGCGTGGTAGGACTTCCTCTTTCGCAAACGCGCTCCGCATTAGAGGACTGGGGTGTCGCGATAAATCTCAGGGTTCCACCCAGTGCAGATTGAACGTGTTCATCATGTGGTAGGGAGGCTGCTGTGGCGATCTCTGCTCGTTGTGCTCATTCTTTTAGCTGTTTACGTTTCTGGCGTCCGACTGCTTTTATCTACTTTGCCGATGTACAAGGACGCCATTTTGCAGTCAGTGAGCGGGCAACTCGGCAGCGGCATGACGCTCTCGACGCTCGAAGGCGACCTCGTTGGCTTTACTCCTGCCATTAGGCTTGAGGGCTTAAAGCTGCCCGCGTCGGAAGCAATGGCCATCCGGGTTTTAGAAGCCAGGGCATCGATTGATCCCTGGGCATCATTGCTCGCTTTGTCGCCTCGGCTGGGTACGCTGTTTGTGGAACAAGCCGAGGTTGATATTGATCTTGGTAAGTATCAATCCCCGTCGTCATCTGAGAGCACCGCGGTGGTAGTCAGTCCTTTTGCGGTCTTCAACGACATCGTCGTCTCCAACGCGTCGGTAACGCTTACGCGGGATGATTTTGTGAGCAAAGTCTTTCGAGCGGATCTAAGGATCGTTCGTGATGGTAGCAATCTGCAATTTAAGGGTGAAGCCACCGGTCCCGGGGGGTCTAGATTTTCATTGTCGGGCGCCGGTGTTGGCCAGCTAACGGCCTTAGATCGATTTGAGGGATCGATATACGGCCGATTGATTGTGCCCGAAATCGCCACGCTTTCAGAGGCTTTGAAAGTTAATTTGGCGGGGAATGCCGATGTGGAGTTTTGGTATCAGAACACAAGCGGGCAGCGCCAAGTTACCGTGAAACCTGCGGTTAGCGACTTGCTGTTAGAGGGGTTCAACAACCGATCGGTGCGCCTTGATCACGGTTCGTTTGTGGCGCGTGCTAGTAGCGCAAAAAAAGACTGGCAAATTACTGTTGAGGGGTTAGAGATTGAGCGTGATTCGGCAAATTTCACACTTGGTAAGGCCCAGCTGCAAATTGCCGGCCCGAGCGTCACTGCCTATCTGAGTGGATTTGACGTTGCAGCCGCAGCCGGCGTTATTGTCGATTCGGGCCTCTTGCCCCGCAACGTGCAGTCGGTAGTCAGCGCCCTGGGACCATCGGGCATTGCAAGTGGAGCGTGGCTTCAACTTGCCGATCTTGAGCATCCGCGCGACAGCTGGTCGGCCGCAGTGGAAGTTCGGAATGCTACCGTCCAGCCGTTTAAAAAAGCACCTGGGCTCTATGGCATTGACGCAACGGTCAATGCCAGTAAGTCCGGTGCTACGGCTTGGATAGACACCGAAGGTTTCGGTCTTGATTTGCCCCTCGTTTATGACCGCCCGATCGTTGTCGACCGGATTAAAGGTCAGCTCAAAGCCTCTTGGCAAAAGGATTTATTGTTACTCCACGATGGTGTGCTGATGGCTGAAACGGATATCCATCCCGCGGCTGTTCGGTTTGCTATGGATATCCCCTTAAACGCTGTAGCTGCCAAGGAGACGCCCGTTGCCATGTACCTTGACGTTGCCTTTTCGGGAGCGCCACTGGCTGTTCGCAAAAACTATATACCTAAGAAAATACCCTCAGCTCTAGATCAGTGGCTCCACTCTGCATTGCTTGCGGGCGATGTAGAACAGGGCATTTTTCTTTGGCGCGGACCTTTTAACAACTTCGGTGCTGGGACGCAGAGTATGCAGTTGGCGGCGGACATCAGCGACGCCACCATCCAGTATCAGCCGGATTGGCCCGAATCAATAACGCCCCATGCTCGGTTGTTTGTGGATACTCAAGATGTGGCGCTTTGGTCTGAGGAAGCTGCCTCAGAGCACGTTCTGCTTCAAGATTTAGTACTCATGACGCATCGCAGTGCAAAAAAACATGAGCTCGCCGTGAGCACCAGGCTGAAAAGCGGCGCGCAAGATGCCCTGACGTTTTTGAGTAATAGTCCAATTAACAAGAAGGCCGGCAGGCTTCTTGCTGATCTCGAGGCGCAGGGCAATGTGACGGGGTCGCTGACGTTGAACCTTGACCTGAATAATTTGGCGAATAATGTCGATGTGAACCTAACCACGGACTTGAGCGATGTAGCTGTTCGCTCGAGGCTTTTGGGTGCCGGGTTTACTGCCGTTTCGGGCGGCTTAGATTTTGATTGGGTCGATGGCTTTACCAGTCGGACCCTCTCAGCGGCATTGTTTGACAAGCCAGTATCGATAACCATTGGCCCCGGAGAAACTGGGCGAGAAAACGGTGATCTAGTCGACGCCCGATTCATGGCTGACATTAAGGGTATTGAGCTGCAGTCATGGCTCCAAACTAACGGATTGCTTTTCGATCATGTTGCACTAGATCAGCTCTTTGTCGGCGAAACGGCTGTAACGGTGGATTTAATCGTTGGCGCCAGCGCCGACGTCTACATTGAAACCGACTTAGCGGATCTTGCAATCCAATTGCCTGAACCGATTGGCAAGCGGGCGGATGAAGCGACAGTTTTAGAGCTTCAATTGAATCTTTCAGAACATGGGAATTGGCAAGTCTTTTGGAAGGATCGACTTCAGGCCCTGGTGATTCGAGAAGGAGGCGACTTCACTGGTGCGGTAGTGGATATCACTCCCCGAGACACACCGGATTTTGGTGTCTATGATGAAGAGCCGCGGAGAACAAGCGGAGTCTTGATTGCCGGTGCTAGACAGGAGTTGGTTCTAGACCCTTGGATTAATTTTTATACCGCGCTCAAGGGCGAATCGACGAAGGTTAGGTCCGTCTCATGGCCCGCAATAGATGAACTTGCTGTTGAAAAGGTCGCCTTTCGAGACGCCAGCGCTGGGCCGCTGTTAATTAGCGCATCGCGAGCAGATGCCTGGTACGAGGTTATGTTTAGCCTCCCCAATATAAACGGCGTTATGGCCTTCCCCTTTGAAGACGACCCCCCCGAATTGGTGATTCATGAACTTCATTTAGGGGATAGCGCCGCCGAAGCGTCAGCTGATGCCAGGGAGCCCGAATCCGTTTCGGTGCCTCAGGCTGATACAGTAGAAGAAATCGCGGAGGAGGTCGTTGTGGCGACTCAGTCCCCGCCGACGCTATCTTCACCGATAAATGTCGCGGTAGCCAATATCTACATGAAATCCCAGCGACTCGGCGCTGTGACCTTCACCCTTGGCTCCAGTGACAAAGGTTTGGGTGTAACCGATTTACGAGGGAATATTGCGGCGGCGAGCTTAATAGAAGGTAGTGCTCTCTCTTGGGAGCGGCATGAAGAGGCCTCTTGGCAGAGTCAATTTTCGGGCGGATTTTTGCTGCGCGACATCGCCGATGGGTTTCAAAAATTCTCGGTTGAGCCCGCAGTTCGTAGCACAGCAGGGGAGGTGGACCTAGACATCAGCTGGCCGGGGTCACCTGCTGATATGGCGCTGGATCAGTTGAGCGGGAGAGTGGAGATTAGCTTGGAGGACGGGTCCTTTTTGCCTGTTTCAGGGGGTGCTACAGGCGTTGTCAGGTTGTTTGGTTTGCTCAATCTCGCAGACCTCGTAGAGCGGGCCAACATCAATCAGCTCTTCGAGCCCGGAGTGGCGTTTGCAACCGCTCAGGGGCAGTTGGATTTTTCGACGGGTGATTTGGCGATACCTGACTTTTCCATCGATGGTCCTGGAGGCGCGTTTTCTTTTTCCAGCGACATTGATTTGAAAGCTGACGCTATAGAGGGGGAGCTTGTTGTGACGTTACCCCTGATCGACAATATTCCTTGGGTGGCTGCTCTTGCCGGTGGCTTGCCGCTTGCGGCAGGGGCCTATCTGATGAGCAGAGTATTTGAGGATCAAGTCAAGTCATTGAGCAGTGGGGTGTATAACGTCACCGGCTCTCTCTCAGATCCAGAGGTCAAGTTTGTCAGACTCTTCGATGCCTCCAGCGTTAAAAATCGCAGCAATCAAACGTCTGGTGAGACTCAGGAGCCATCGAGCTCTTTAAAATAGCGAAAAAGTTTTTTAAACGCCGTATTGGCCTTACCTTGTTTCGTCTCCTGTTCATGCTGGCGAAGAAGTTGCCTCAAGTGCTGCCGGTCAGCATCTGGAAAAACGGCAAGTATTTCCTCGAGGGCACGATCTCCCTTGTTAATTAGCTTCTCTCGCAGTTTTTCTAGCTGATGAAAGCGCGCGTTCACCTCTTGATGTTGACCGTCGAGCTCGTCGAGGGCCTGTTGGATGCCGTCGGGGTCAATTTGGCGCATGAGTTTGCCAATATACTGGAGCTGTCGACGAAGGCCGCCGCGCGCTTTAATGCGGCGTGCCTCGGCTATCGCTTCGCTCAGCCGAGGATCATCAATGGGGACTTTCTTCAACTGCGCGTCGGACAACTCGACTAACCGCTCACCTATATCCTGAAGAGCAGTCATCTGCCGCTTCAGCGCGCTTTTGCTTGGGGGCGTCTCCTCATCCCATGCGTCTTCGCTGAAAGGTTGGTCAGCCATAGAAGTAGGCCGCCAAACTGAGAAAAGCCAAAAAGCCCACGACATCGGTGATTGTTGTCAGAATGACGCCCCCGGCGAGAGCGGCATCCACTCCGATACGATCAAGGAACAGCGGCAGAATAGCGCCCGCGATTCCAGCCGTCACCAGATTGATCAGCATAGCCGTGGCAATGACGATGGCGAGAGTGATATCGCTAAACCAGATCGCTGCTGCTACCGCCACGACGCCAGCCCATAATAAGCCGTTGAGGGCACCGACCATCGCTTCTCTGCCTATTAGCCAAGTTTGATTTCGTCGATTAATGTGACCCATGGCCATACCACGAATGAGTACCGTAAGGGTTTGTGTGCCCGCTATACCACCCATAGATGCCACGATAGGCATCAGTACGGCGAGGGCCACCACTTTTTCTATGGTGCCTTGGAATACATTAATGACAGAAGCCGCAATGAATGCGGTCGCCAAATTTAGGCCCAGCCAAACGGCGCGACGTGGTGCGGTGTGAAACACTGTCGAAAAGGTGTCTTCCTCGCCGAGTCGCCCAAGTGATGTCAGTGAATGGTCTGCCTCTTCTCTTATGACATCGACGATGTCGTCAATCGTGATTCGCCCGAGTAGTTGATTGTCATCATTAATGACGGGCGCCGATATCCAGTCATTCCGCTCAAATAATCTGGCGACTTCGGCAGCAGGCATCATCGCGGGAATGGGCTCTCGGTTGGTAATCATCATTTCACGAACCGACTGACCAGGATCTGATACCAGGAGAGTTCTAATGGGTAAGAGCCCCACGAATTGATCATCCCTGTTCACCACAATCAGGCTGTCAGTGTTCTGTGGAATTTCGTCGTGCCGTCGCAGGTATCTGAGCACGACATCGAGGGTTAAGTCAGCGCGGATCGTTAATGTGTCCGTGCTCATCAAGCCGCCAGCCACATCGTAGGAGTAGGCCAGTACCGTCTCGATCCGAGTTCGGTCAGCCTCATCGATAACGGCTAAGACCTGCTCGGTCAGTTGATCGGGCAGGTCCTGAAGGATATCGGCGACATCATCATCATCTAGACGATGAACGATCGACGCCAATACTTCGGGCTCCATTTCCACCAGAAACGCATTACGCAATTCTTCAGGAAGCTCGTTGAGAACATCAGCTTCTTGGTCAGATTCCAATAGGCCCCATAGAACTTGGCGGATCCGGGGAGGGTAGGAGCTTAGCAGGTGGGCAATATCTCCTGGCGAAAGCTCACCGATGATGCTCGAAATATCGCCCAGTGTGCCTGTCTCTAAGGCACTATCGATGCGCTCGTATTGCTGTTCAGTCTTGACCGAGATTTCCACAAACATCCCTCCCACCCGCGCGGTCATTATCGGGCAGGCGTGTCACAACTGCACTAGTTGAGTGAGTAAAAATGACAGGGATTAGGGTGGGGAGGCTTCAGTCCGGCTCGCCAAATCGATCATTAATCAGGGCGATTAGCGCTTCGCAGGCCGGGTGTTCATCGGGGCCGTCGAGCACAAGCATGAGCTTACTGCCTTGTCCGGCGGCTAGCATCATGACTGCCATAATACTCTTCGCATCAATTTCTTTGGATTCTTTACGCAGCTTGATTGCGCACGAGTAGCGCGATGCGCAGTCCACGAGTTTGGCGGCGGCCCGGGCATGTAGGCCTAGCCGATTGACGATCTCTACGGGTTGCTCGATCATTCTGCCACCATTGCCCGTAACTCCCGATGCCTGATCTGCGTCTGTCCATAGATCGCCCTAACAGCCGAAAAGACTTCTTCGGCCACAAAAACCGATCTATGTTGCCCGCCGGTACAGCCTATGGCGACAGTCACATACGTCCTTTGAGATCGCTCATACAAGGGAAGCCATTGCGTCAAAAACGCTGTGATAGACGCTATAAAGTCGCCAACGTCTTTATGATCTCTTAAAAAGTCAACGACGGCTTGATCTTTGCCGGTGAGCGCTCTGAGCTCAGTGCTCCAGTGGGGATTGGGAAGCAGCCGCGCATCGAATACTAAGTCAGCATCGGTGGGGACGCCCCGTTTGAAACCGAAAGACTCTATAAGTAATGACAAGGTGCCGCTGGTGTGATCAAGCAGGCGGGTGTTAATTGCCTCTCTCAATTCATAGATCGTAAGATTGCTTGTGTCGATAATTAAATTAGATCGCAGCCTAAGCGCCTCCAGCAGAGAAGCTTCTAGCTGGATGGCTTCATGTAGGGAGATTTCTTTATTACTTAGCGGATGGCGCCGGCGGGTTTCGCTAAATCGCTGAGTGAGAACCTCGTCGGACGCGTCGAGGTAAACCACATCACATGAAGAAAGCGATTCAAGATCATTGAGTGCTCGGGTGAGGCGCTCTAGACCCTGCCGGCTATTTCGGACATCAATGCAGACCGCGAGCCCTTGGTAGCCGGAGTACTCATCTTTTGTGCTTTGAGACACAAGATCTGGAAGAAGTCCGGCTGGTAAGTTGTCTACACAGTAGAAACCGCTGTCTTCGAGTTGATGCAGGGCAGTACTTTTTCCGGAGCCTGATCGACCTGTGAGTAGAACTAGATGCATCGTTAGGCCACTCGACTGTGCGTGGCGAGGGCAAGAAGTTCAGCTCGGTCACTTGCCTTCCGAAGACGCTCACAGTACGCGTTGTCAGAGAGCCGGGTCGCTATTTCCGATAACAAATCCAAGTGAAGCTGTGTAGATTCTTCAGGAACAAGTAAGGCGAATAATATGTCGACGCCCTGATTGTCTGGTGCGTCGTAAGGCGCAGGTTCGGCGAGAGTCAACAAATAACCAATAGGATATTCAAGCCCTTCAATTCTACTGTGAGGCACGGCGACTCCCTCGCCCAAGCCGGTGGACCCCAGCTTTTCCCTCGCTAGAAATTTTTTGAAAAGAAGTTGCTCGTCAAGCTCTTCGTGGGTTGCCGCGATTCCTCTCGCCACAAGCTCAAATATATTTTTTTGGCTTTGCGCGGTTGAGCGGCAAAGCACGTGAGAGTCGTCTAACAGGGTCATTAGCCCGGCCATCAATCAGTGTCCTCGGTGCTTGCCTTTGTGCTTACTGATTTGGCGATCAAGTTTGTCAGTGAGAGCATCAATCGCTGCATACATGTCCTCATTTTCCGCTGACGCAAAAAGGTCTGCGCCCGAAACATGAAGATTGGCTTCCGCTTTGTGCGTCGCTTTCTCAACAACCAGCGTCACGTCGATATTAGTGATGTGCTCAATATGGCGCTGCAACTTCTCAAATTTTTCGAAGACGTGCTCGCGTAGTGCATCAGTAATTTCTATATGGTGTCCACTAACAGTAAGTTGCATGCAGATCTCCTTGCTTTTTTGATGTCAGATTAGTCGCTTTCTTTCGTTTGAGGGCGGAATGCCTAATTGTTCACGGTACTTGGCTACCGTCCTGCGCGCAACGACTACGCCTTGCTCTTTGAGCATTGTGCCGAGCTTGTTGTCACTTAGTGGCTTCTTGAGGTCCTCGGTTTGTACTAGCTTTTTGATCAGCGCTTTGATGGCAGTGGAAGAGCATTCTCCGCCCTCGGTTGTGCCGACGTGGCTTGAAAAGAAAAATTTAAGTTCGTATATACCGCGCGGTGTATGCATATATTTTCGTGTCGTGGCACGAGAGATTGTTGATTCATGCATTTCAATTTGGTCGGCAATGTCGGCGAGAACGAGAGGCCGCATAGCCTCCTCGCCCAGTTCTAGGAATGCCTTTTGATGCTCGACAATTTTGCTCGCCACTTTGAGCAGCGTTTCATTGCGGCTCTTTAGGCTTTTCATAAACCACTTGGCTTCCTGCAGATTGTCTCGAATAAAAGATCGGTCAGTCGCCGAGTTGCCGGCGCTCGCGAGCTCGGCATACACGGTGTTGATTTTAAGTCTTGGGGCAATATCGGGATTGAGCTCTACGCGCCATTGATCATTTTTTTTCGATACAAAGACGTCTGGTATGACGTACTCCGTATCGCTCGCGCCTATGTTGGCCCCAGGCGTAGGATCAAGTGACTTGATGAGAGCAAGAGCGCCTCGAACCGAGGTTTCATCGGTTCGCAGTCTCTTGGCTAGCTTCTTAGGGTCGACAGTGGCGATATGGTCTAGATGTCTACTGACGATGGCTCCAGCAATATCACGAAAGGGAATGTCCGAAGGCATTTGCCGGAGCTGGAGCAAAAGACACTCCCTAAGGTCTTTGGCGAAGACCCCGGTGGGTTCAAAGTGCTGAAGCAGGTGTAGTACCGCCATCGCCTCGTCAATTTCAACATCGGGTAGTTTGACTGCGGCTAGGATTTCTTCCGGACTTTGGGAGAGTCGCCCATTGGTGTCGACACTATCGATAAAAGCTTCCGCAATTTTTCGATCGGTGTCCGAAAATCGGGTCAGGTTTAACTGCCAGCGGAGCTGGTCTTGAAGCGATTCGGGTGCGACATCCCTCTCAGTGAAGCTATTTTCGTCATCAGAGTTTCCGGACGGTGCTGATGAGGGAAGAAGGTCCTCCCAACGCGTATCAACGGCAAGCTCATCGTCGTCACCAGATGAGTTTTCTTTGGCTTCGGTAAAGTCCAGTCCATCGGTATCGCTAAGGGCGTCAGTCTCGCCATCGCTGTGCTCATCTTCGCGCTCGAGTAGCGGATTACCCTCCAGCGCCTCGTCAATAGCCTGTTGTAGATCAAGGGTGCTCAACTGTAAAAGCTTAATAGCCTGCTGCAACTGAGGCGTCAGTGCCAAGTTTTGGCCGAGTTTTAGTTGCAGCGACTGCTTCATTACACCTCAGATGTGCTACGCCTGTGTTTAAGTATTGAGTGTAGCCCTGTCAACTCAGGCCTCGCAATATTCGAGGCGCTTTTATCAGCTAAAACAAACATGAAATTGCTTTAGAGAGTGAAATCGGCGCCCAAATAGACCTCGCGGACTTTGCTGTTGTTCAATACTTCTTCAGGAGTGCCTGAAGCGATGACATGCCCTTCTCCAACAATATAGGCCCGCTGGCATATATCCAACGTTTCCCTTACATTGTGATCGGTAATGAGTACGCCGATGCCTCTATCAAAAAGATGACGAATCACGGTTTTTATTTCGTTGATAGAGATTGGATCGACGCCAGCAAATGGCTCGTCGAGGAGGACAAATGCTGGATCAAGTGCGAGCGCTCTCGCGATCTCTACCCTGCGTCGCTCGCCGCCCGAAAGAGCCTGTCCTAATGTGTTGGCAAGATGACCGACGCTGAATTCATCGAGCAGTTCCATACAAACAGAAGTGCGCTGTTTTCGGCTCAAATCTTTGCGTGTCTCAAGAATGGCCAAAACGTTATCTTTTACGGTCAGGCGGCGAAAAATCGACGCTTCTTGTGGTAGATAACCCACTCCCGCTTTAGCTCTTGCATGAATTGGTAAGTGCGTAAGGCTGAGGTCATCCAGGCTCACCTGGCCTTTATCCGCGCTTACCAATCCTAAAATCATGTAAAAGCAGGTGGTTTTGCCTGCGCCATTTGGCCCTAACAACCCGACAATTTCCCTAGAGCTTACCTCTAGCGAGACATCCAGTACGACTTGCCGACCATCGTAGGACTTGGCGAGATTATCGGCCTTGAGAACGGATGGCATGCTTCTTACGCCCCTATCTTTCTTCGGGGTCGAGAGCGCCAGGCGGAATAATGACCTCTACGCGCTGTTTTGGACGTTCGCTTTGATCACTCGTTGCGTTTTGCTTCGTGCTCATTGCACTGACCTTTTGGCGGGTGATCAGATAGTCAATGACCGCGCCAGTGACGATGGCGCCATCCTGCTCGATGCGAGCGCCATCTCTCAGGATAATTTTGTCGTCTAACCGGTGGTATTCGATTTGCTGAGCTTGTGCGTTGACTGGCTGCTTACCCAACTCGGGTACTTGACTTAGGGTCGCGGGGTCTCCCTCGGCCACGACGACGTCAGCTGACGCTTGACTGTGACGGATGGTTAGCAAATCAGCGCGAATGGTAAGACTGCCTTGAGTCAGAGCAACATCCCCAATATAGCGAGTTTCGCCGGCGTTATCATCACGCACTGCTGAATCGGCTGTAATTTTCAAGGGTTGATCGCGGTCTGTCGGTAGGGGGTAAGCCTCACACACTACGAGTATCGCGAAGAGGCCGCTCAGCGCCCTCCGCGTTTTTGGCAAGCCTGGGGTTTGTCCCCGCTCAGTGTTCATACACAGTTGTAACCTTCTTCAAGAGCTTTGCTATCCCGGTGTTCAGATCCAGATCCAGTCCGTATGCTGTAGTTGTACTGTCCGCCAAGTGAAGCTCCACAAACGCGTTGTTCACGGCGCGATCCTCATCAAGCAAAACCCTCATTCGAGGTGTTTGCAATTTTTGACTGCCCTCATTTTTTTTCTCAATGGTGACGCCATTGTGAAGCCAAAACTCCCGCGCATGAGGGCGGTAAACACCATCGGCTGCAACGAGCACCCATAAGCTTCCATCGGGCTCAGCGTGTTCTGCCACGATCTTAGAAAAGTATACTTTTGGGTCCTGGGTGTATTGGTAGATTTCCTCAGTCGAAACGTTGTCCACAGCAGAACCGGTATCGTCATAATTTCGCTGAACAACGTTCAATGCGTAATTTTTGACAATATTTTCTTGCTCGCCGGCGACAATTGACGGCAATTGCTCACCCTGTCCAAGCGTGAGCCAAAGCACAGCCAGGACGACAACGGCCAGTAGTGTCGATAGGGTCAACTTCACCTCGAAAACGCCTCGACTACCTGTTGCCACTGCCCTCTCGCGAGCAGCAGTGCTTCGGCGAATTCCCGCACTGCGCCATCACCACCCCGAGACTCGGTTATCCACTTGGCAACGCCTTTTACTGTCGGATGGCCATTGGCAGGAGCAGCCCCCAGCCCCGCCGACGCTACCGCTGACAAGTCAGGCAGGTCATCTCCCATGTAGGCTGCCGCGTCGAGCTCTATGCCGCGTTGGGTACAAAGCTCTGACAGTGCTACTAACTTGTCCTCGCGGCCTTGTATGACCTCGCCGATGCCGAGGTCGAGCGCGCGTTGCTTCACCATAGGCGAGTGACGGCCTGTAACGATTGCAACTGTTATCCCTGCTTGAGAAAGCAACTTTATGCCTAGGCCGTCGCGGATGTCGAAACTCTTGGTCTCTTCGCCATTACTGGTATAAGTGATCTTGCCGTCAGTCATCACGCCGTCTACGTCGAAAACAGCGAGTGCGATTTTTTTTGCGACGGAAGGGTCAATAGGTTTCATGCGATACCCGCCTTCAATAAGGCCATCAGGTGCACGACGCCGCTTACCTTGCCTACATTATCCGTCACCACCAGCGAGGTAATTTTATTCTGCTCCATGAGCTGCAACGCTTCAGCAGCCAGATGGCCGGTTGGTAGTGTCTTTACATCCGTTGACATGAGTCCTGCGATAATGGCGGTATTAATATCAGGTCGTGACTCAAGCGCTCGTCGTAGATCGCCGTCTGTAAAAATGCCCTGAAGCATGCCGTCCTCTTGCACAGTGGTCATCCCTAATCCCTTGGCCGTAATCTCCATGAGTGCTTCTGCTAGGGTGGCATCTGAAGAAACTTTAGGCACTGCGGTTCCCGAGGCCATGACATCATCGACGCTGAGAATGAGTTTGCGGCCCAGCGATCCCCCGGGATGTGAAAACGCAAAATCTTCTGCAGTGAAATCTCGCGTTTCGAGCAGCGCAATAGCGAGCGCGTCGCCCATAACCATCGCAGCAGTGGTACTCGACGTTGGTGCCAGATCGAGTGGACAGGCTTCCTCGGTGACGCCCGCGTATAGATGCACGTCGGCCGCTTTTGCTAGAGGTGATTCCCGATTACCGGTCATCGCGATAACAGGGACGGCGAGCCGCTTCAGGAGGGGCAGCAGCGCCAAAATTTCTGCCGTATTTCCGCTATTTGAGAGCGCTATCACGACATCGTCCCGGGTGATCATACCTAAATCCCCGTGGGAGGCTTCTCCCGGGTGGACGAAAAAAGCTGGGGTGCCAGTGCTCGCGAGGGTTGCGGCAATCTTGCTGGCCACATGGCCGGACTTGCCTATACCGGTGACAACAGTGCGCCCTTTGGCTTTGAGTATGCACTCACAAGCAGCAACCCAATGATCATCGATGGTGTGGGCGAGGCCGGAAATGGCCTCACTTTCCATTGTGATCGTGCGACGCACCGCGGTCAGGATTGTTTTCTTGTCAATCATCTCTTCACAAAGCCTTCGTGCCGAGGGTCAACCACACGTAGTAAAGCACATATATCGCAAGAAAAGTGCACCCCGCTGTGCGACCTAGCGAAGCAGTACCCGTGTCTCGACGCCAGCTTGTCCATATAAAGAAGCCGAGTAATGCGGTGCTGAGGGTCACCGTACCTAAGTCGCGTTGCAGGTCAGTGGTCGAAAGCGCGATCTGTTCAAAAAAGCCAGGAATAGCCAAAACAATCAGCAAATTAAAAATATTGGAACCTACAATAGCACCAATGGCGATATCGGCATGGCCCTTTAGGGCGCTGACGAGCGAAGCGGCAAGTTCGGGTAAGCTAGTACCCAAAGCCACTATCGTTAGACCAATAATTAATTCGGGTACGCCCAGTGCGGTTGCAACATTAACCGCGCCATAAACGAGTACCCGAGAGCTCAGTATGAGTAAGCCTAATCCGATGATGAAGATGCTGCTCGCTTTTTTTAAGGGCATGCTCTCCACGGGGTCGGTGAGGTCGCTGATGTCTGGAGTGGCACGGTGCCGAGCAATTCGGACCAGATATAGCACCAAGGTGCAGCTGAGGATGGCGGAGTCAAAGGCCGACAGCAGGTTATCTAGGAGTAAGACCCAACACAGACACACGATAACCAGTAGTATAGGTATATCTGTAAATGTCGTCGTTCGTCCCACCGTTATTGGCGCAATGAGTACAGTGACCCCAAGGACTAGGCCAACATTAGCGATGTTCGAGCCAAAGGCATTGCCTATTGCGAGTGCGCCGGAGCCGGTCGCGGAAGACATAATTGAGACGAGAATTTCAGGTGCAGAAGTGCCTACTGACACGATGGTCATGCCGATTAGCAGTGGTGATAATCCAACGCGCGAGGCGAGGGCTGCTGCGCCATCGATAAACAGATCTGCGCTCCAGACAAGGACCGCAAGTCCGATGACAATGGTAAGAAGATTGATCAGCATGGGGTCTCAGTTTTCGCTTTTTGGGGTTTTTCACCTGGACCGCTAGTCGCAACGGCGTATCACGCCAAGATCGGGTATCATCTACAGCCGGCAGACCCACCATTACGCGGTGAGATAAGCAACCCTAGCGAATGCATTGTAACTTACCTTTTTATGCCCGGAGCGATTGATGACCCTCTATTTCCGTAATAAATCACCGCTAGTTGCCGCTGTACAAACGCTGGCGCTATTGCTGCTCTTCGCATTTTGTACTGTGTCCCATGGGGATGAGATCTCGCCTGCCACGGGGCCGGGTGACGTCATACGTGAGGTGACCAGCGAGATCATGGCGCTGGTTAGCGAGGCACCTGATTACTATGACGACGATCCTGATCGGTACATTAGCGCCGTTGGGAAACAGCTGGATAGCGTGGTTGATTTTCGGGGTTTTGCGAGGGGCGTTATGGGTGAGTATGCGAGCAGTGCGCGCTATAAATCTTTGTCTGACGACGGGCGAGACACATTGCGTGCCCAGTTAAGTCGCTTCACCACTGTATTGCGGGATGGAATGGTCAACACGTATAGCAGAGGGCTCTTGGCCTTTGGAAGTTCGCGAATCGAGTTGGGTGAAACAGAAATTTCTCCCGGCAGCACCCGGGTGGCTTCGGTTAACCAGTATGTATACGGCGAAGATGGAAAGGTTTACACGGTTAAATACCAGTTGGGTCAGTACAGGGATGGTTCTTGGAAACTCAGAAACATGATTATTGAAAATATTAACCTTGGGGAAATCTATAGGAGTCAGTTCGAAGCTTCTGCGGTTGCTGCTGGGGGTAATCTCGACACGGTCATTGATACCTGGGATGACAGCCAAATAAAAACCAGCGCAACCGAGGAATGATGTAATGGATACAAAAAGCATACAGGCGCTGTTGGAGGGAGCCTTTCCCGGCGCAAGCGTGTCGGTTGAATTGTCGGGTGGTCATTGCAACGTGCAGGTCATCAGCACGGAGTTTGACGGACTTCGTTCGGTAACCCGTCAACAGCGTGTATACGCGCCGCTGGCGGATTGTATTGCGTCAGGCGCGATTCATGCGGTCAATATTTCTGCCAAGACCCCCGCGGAAGTAGCCGGGTAGCGAGGCTTTTCCTTGGACAAGTTACACATTCGGGGTGGTCGCCGACTGGGAGGCACACTTAAAGTCTCCGGCGCCAAAAATGCGGCGTTGCCGATCTTGGCGGCCACTCTGCTGACCCCTGAGAAAACGACCCTTCATAACCTCCCACACCTTCATGACATCACCACAATGATGGAACTGTTGGGGTGCTTGGGCGCTGGCCTGACCGTGGGCGAGCGTTTGTCCATTGAAGTCGACGGGTCGACGGTAAATCAGCTGGTTGCCCCCTATGAATTGGTTAAGACCATGCGCGCATCCATATTGGTATTGGGGCCGCTTCTGGCGCGCTTTGGATCGGCGGAGGTGTCTTTCCCGGGTGGATGTGCCATTGGCTCGCGACCCGTCGATTTGCACTTGAAAGGCCTTGAGGCCATGGGTGCCAGCATTGCGATTGAGGATGGTTTCATCAAGGCCTCCTGTCCCGATGGGTTGCGGGGTGCTGATATCACTATGGAGATCGTTACTGTCGGCGGTACCGAGAATTTACTGATGGCGGCAGCGCTGGCCAAGGGTAAAACAACCTTGCGTAATGCGGCTCGCGAACCCGAGGTCGTTGATTTGGCCCAGTGCCTGATCGCGATGGGTGCAAAAATTTCGGGAGCGGGTACGTCAACTATTGATATTGAAGGTGTTCCTGCACTGGCCGGCGCTGACTACACCGTCATGCCGGACCGCATCGAAGCTGGGACTTACCTTGTGGCAGTCGCCGCTACCGGCGGGCGGCTTCGATTGGAGGGTGCGGTACCCCATCATCTCGATATCGTGCTCGATAAGTTGCGGGAGTGTGGAGCCACTATCGAAACCGGTACCGACTGGATTGTGCTCGACATGGAGGGCAGACGACCTACATCTGTGGGCATCACTACGGCGCCTTATCCAGGCTTTCCAACAGACATGCAGGCCCAATTTACGGCGCTAAACACTATTGCAGAAGGCGTTGGCCGAGTCACTGAAACGGTATTTGAAAATAGGCTCATCCAGACCCACGAAATGAATCGAATGGGTGCGGATATTTTGATTGAAGGCAACACGGCGATAGTGGCGGGTCGAGAGCGCCTGACGGGTGCACCGGTAATGGCGTCTGACCTTAGAGCGTCGGCAAGCTTAGTGATCGCTGGATTAGTGGCGGGTGGCGAAACGCTGGTGGATCGCATTTACCACATCGATCGCGGATATGAGTGTATTGAGGAAAAATTGCAGCAGTTGGGTGCCGATATTCGGCGGCTTCCCAGCTAAACTTGTCCTATGACTACGGAATCAACACTTCAGCCCCTGACCATTGCCCTAACTAAGGGAAGAATTCTCGATGAAACTCTTCCCTTGCTGGCGCAATGTGGCCTCGAGCCCCTTGATGACCCCAGAAGCAGCCGCCGGCTGATTTTTGAGGCCAACCGACCCGACGTGCGTTTTGTGGTGTTACGTGGCTCCGATGTGGTTACCTACGTTCGGCAGGGCGCAGCCGATGCGGGTATCGTTGGTAAAGATATGCTCCTTGAGCACGGTGCTCAAGGGTTGTACGAGCCCTTGGATCTAGGCATTGCCCGCTGCTCCCTGCAGACAGCCGGGTTTTCAGCCAGCCAAAACCTCGGCTCTCGGCTCAGGGTGGCGACTAAGTTCGTCAACATTGCTCGCGCGCACTATGCAGCGAAAGGGATTCAGGCTGATGTGATACCACTCTACGGCGCGATGGAGTTGGCGCCGCTCATGAATCTGGCGGATGAAATTGTGGATATCGTAGATACCGGTAACACGCTTAGGGCCAATGGCTTGGTGCCGCTTGAGCACATCGCCGATGTCAGCACCCGTTTTGTTGTAAACAAAGCGGCGATGCGAACTCGACACGCCCTGCTCACTGACATTATTAGCGCCCTCAAAGACGCAATCGACTGACGGGTGGTCAACTAGCATGACGGGAGTGATAAATCGGCTTTATGCCCGGGATCAGGAATTTGCTGATACCTTGGCTTTGCTTTTACAGAGGCCTGAGGAGCGCGACAATGGGCTGTCGACCACGGTCAGAGATATCATCGAGCGTGTACGCGCTGAAGGTGATTCGGCGCTTGTCAGTTACACCGCCTCACTTGATGGTTATTCGGTAAGCGACGTTTCCGCGTTGGTGATTGAGCGGTCGGAACTGGAAGCTGCCCTCGATGCCCTTGATCCGACAATAGCGAAACCGTTGAAAGCGGCTGCCGCGCGGATTGAGGACTACCATCGACACCAAGTTGCCGAGGACTGGGGTTTCACCGACTCCTTGGGTAACTACCTCGGACAGCGGGTCCTGCCAATGAAAAGAGTGGGTTTGTATGTGCCTGGCGGGAAAGCCAGCTACCCCTCATCGGTACTCATGAATGGGATCCCCGCTAAGGTCGCAGGGGTTGAGGAAATCGTGATGGTGGTCCCCGCGCCTCAGGGCGAGCTCAGCGCTCTGGTATTGGCGGCAGCGGCGCTTGCGGGCGTGACTCGAGTCTACACAGTCGGTGGCGCGCAAGCTGTCGCGGCGCTGGCTTTTGGCACCGAGAGTATTGCGCCCGTTGACAAGATTGTAGGGCCGGGTAACCGCTATGTCGCCGAGGCCAAGCGGCAAGTGTTTGGCATTGTTGGTATCGATATGGTTGCGGGTCCCTCGGAAATTCTGATCATCGCCGATGGCAGTGCAGATCCTGAATGGATGGCGATGGACTTGTTTTCCCAGGCCGAGCACGATGAACAGGCGCAAGCCATATTAATCGCCGAAGACGCCGACTATTTGGACCGTGTGGAAGCGGCGATAGAAGCGCAGCTGACGCAAATGGAGCGCGCCGACATTATCGCCGCGTCCTTGCGTAATCGGGGTGCGCTGATTCAGGTCGATTCCTTGGATGACGCGTTTACGCTAAGCAATACCATTGGTCCGGAGCACCTCGAGCTAGCCCTGGAGGGGGCCGAGTGCTACCTCGAGCGGATCCTAGTGGCTGGGGCCATTTTTGTGGGATCAAATACCTGTGAAAGTCTTGGTGATTATTGTGCCGGTCCGAATCACGTATTGCCGACATCCTCGACAGCACGATTTTCATCGCCCCTCGGGGTTTACGACTTTCAGAAAAGAAGTTCAGTCATTAAGTGCTCAGCGAGCGGGGCCGCCGCGCTTGGTGAGATGGCATCAGCACTCGCTCGCGGTGAATCCCTCACGGCGCATGCCCGCAGCGCCGAACTGCGCTGCAAAAAATAAGGGCCTTTAGCCCTGCGCTCAGGATGTGGGGCGAGTACCTACAATGGCGGTCAGCTGGACCAAGCCATCGTCGCGGCTTACGTCGATTGTAATTTGTTCGCCAGGGCGCAGCCTGGCGATTTGATGCATGGTTAGGCGCCCATCGTTAACCCGACTACCGTTAATCGCGGCGATGATATCTCCGGCTTCGAGACCTGCCCGGGCCGCGGGACCGCCCTCGGCGATGCCGGAAACCACCAGAGCTTGATCGCTTTGGCCCTCGGCACCATTCATCTGGAGGAGTTCCACGCTCACCCCGAGCCATCCGCGAACGACGGTGCCATAGTCGATCAGATCCCCCATAACAAATTGGGCGAGGTTGACTGGCGTGGCTAAATTTATGCCGATCCCGCTGGTTCCTGCGGCCTCCCCACCGGCGGTATAAATCAGGGTGTTGATTCCGACGAGCTTGCCATCGGTGTCAATCAGCGCACCCCCTGAATTACCTAGATAAATACTGGCATCGGTCTGGATATAGTCCTCATAGTCAGACAGTTGCAGCCCGGATCGCCCAACCCCGGAGATGATGCCCTGACTCACGGAATGGCCAAATCCGTAGGGGTTGCCAATCGCGAGGACAACGTCCCCAACCCGTGCGTCGTCGGAGTTGGCTAGGGTGGCGGGATACAAGCCCGGCAGGTCAATTTTCAGGACAGCGAGATCAGTGGCTGGGTCTGATCCAACAACCAGGGCACTTGCAGAGCGACCATCGTGGAGCAAGACCTGAATAGCGTCGGCGTCGGCGATGACGTGGTTGTTGGTGATAATGTGGCCCGCCTTGCTCAGAATCACGCCTGAGCCCAGTGAGCGCTCAATGCGCTGACGCCCGGCGGTTGGCCCTAGAAATCGTCGAAGCAAGGGGTCATTGAGGGCTGAATTGCGTCGACGATTAACCAGTTTTGCGGTGTAGATGTTCACCACAGAGGGGGTCGCTCGAGCAACTGCCTCGTGATACGACGCCGTGGCCGCGGCTTTTTCCGGTTGGTTGACAGGGCTGAGGACCCATTGATCGAGCACGATAAAGGCGCCTAGGACGCCCGCAATCGCCGGCCATAGCAAGCTTTGCAGATACTCTTTCACGATTTTCTCCCTCGCCAAGATGGATATTGTAAAACAGACTGGTGGCGTTAATCTTCATTTGAAGCAGGTTTGTGCATAGGAAAAGGAGTGATCATGGCGCATCGAAATGATATCTGTACGGCGCTCGATGGCTTGCTGAAGCCTCATTTGTTCCAGGACTATTGCCCGAACGGGTTGCAGGTCGAGGGTAAGGACGAAATTTATAAGGTGGTTACGGGCGTGACAGCCTGCCAGGCGCTTATTGACGAAGCGGTGAACCGCGGCGCCGATGCCCTGCTGGTCCACCACGGCTATTTTTGGCGGGGAGAGGATCCCTGTATCAAGGGGATGAAAGGGCAAAGAATCAAATCGCTGCTTTGTGCTGATATGAATTTGTTTGCCTACCACTTACCCCTCGATTGCCATCCGACACTTGGCAACAACGCGGGCCTGGGTCGGGCAATGGGGCTTGAGCAATTTGGGCCGCTGAAATCCGAACAAATCGCTTTCCCGGTTTTTTTGGGTTCATTCCCGGAACATCGTTCACTTTCGCACATAGCTATGACGCTTAGGGGTGCGCTCAATCGCGAGGTCTTGGTGGAGGGAGAGCGGGATATTCGAACGGTGGCCTGGTGTACCGGGGGCGGTCAAGGCTATATTGAAGCCGCCGCCGATGCTGGAGTTGATCTATTTGTCACCGGTGAGGTATCGGAGCAGACCATCCACGTCGCGCGGGAACGGGGCGTTGCCTTTATTGCCGCGGGTCACCACGCTACCGAGCGCTTTGGCGTCCAGTCGGTGGGTGACTGGCTTGCCGCTGAACTGGGGTGCCGTCACAGTTTTATCGATATCCCTAACCCAGCATGACCCATGCTTACCCAGTCACGCTTTCTGTCTGCGGCTTGTTGCGACGAGTGCCCTAAGCGTATTGCCGGTCGCTGAATTGCAGCGCTGTCCACTCAACAGAGACGGACTTACTCAATTATTCACCCCGCTCTGGATAGGGGAGCTTCTTCGGGTTCGCCACGGGTTTTATCCAAGCCAAAAGTCTCGGATAATTGACCCTGCTCATCGGGACTCTTGCGCGGTGCGTAATCTAGAGGTTGTAAGCCGCCGGCGATCTCTGAAGACAGGTCGTCGGAGCTGCCTGCTAGGAGAGTGGAAGAGGGCGGCATGTCAACTGTACCCTCGCACAGTTTGTTGGCGCCCGAGGCCAAGTGGCTGTATACCTGCTGGTAATCTTCCGTCATACGGTTGAGGAGCTCAGCGGTGCGCGCGAAGTGTTCGGTAACTTCGGCTTCATAGTCTGCTCGGCTCTCAAGCGCTCGCTCGAGGCGGGTTTCCAGGTCGATGATGACGTCGCGTTTGCTTTTTCTGCGCAGTCCCATGGCCCAGCCAAGTGCCAGACCTGCACATAACGCCAGCAGCGCGGTAGCAATGAGAGTGGCGGTGGTGAACATGGTGCTCCCCTTGATTGGTCCAGAAGATCAGGGAGAGAGTGTAACCCGTTAACAAGGACACCGGGTATGTCGGAGGTAAGTTTGTCGCCCAAGCAGCGTTATTTGGCCGATTTGGAACGCGACGGCTTCGTTGCAGACGCCTCGCAGGCGGCGGCGGTTGATCTGCTTGAAGATCTCTATGAGCGGCTGGTTGTTCAGGATAGGGATGAACAGCGCTCGACCAAGCGGTTACGCGCCAAGTTACCGATTAAAATACTGCGTGCGCGGTCGCGGGAGCCCGAGCAGGGGCTTTATTTTTGGGGAGGTGTCGGCCGAGGCAAAACCTATCTTGTTGATACTTTTTTTGAAGCCTTGCCAATTCAGCGCAAGCTCAGGGTGCACTTCCACCGTTTCATGCAGCGGGTCCACGACGACCTGACGAGCCTTGCGGGTGAGAAAAACCCTCTCGAGCAGGTGGCGGCAAAAATCAGTAAAGAAGCGAGAGTGATCTGTTTTGACGAATTTTTTGTCAGTGACATTGCCGATGCTATGCTGCTGGGCGGCTTAATGCAGGAGCTGTTCAGTCGAGGCGTCACGCTTGTCGCGACGTCAAACATTGAGCCGGCCGAACTCTACAAGGACGGCCTGCAACGGGCGCGATTCATACCCGCTATTGCACTGATAGAACGGTACACCCGTGTGGTCAATATCGATTCGGGTGTCGATTATCGATTGAGAACGCTCGAAAAGGCCGAGCTTTGGCATGCGCCGCTCGATCCAGCTGCGACCAAAGCCCTCGAGACCAATTTTAGTGCGCTCGCCAACGGTATTGCGCCTGAGGTCCAGGAGATTGAAATTAACCATCGTCTGGTTCGAGCGGTGAGTGCGGTCGAGGGGATTCTGTGGGTGACTTTCGATGAGCTGTGCCGAAAACCCCGCAGCGCCAGTGACTTTATTGAGCTGGGACGCATCTACCAAACAGTTCTGCTAGAGGGGGTTCAGGTCATGGGGGGGGACGAGGAGGACGTTGCCAGGCGCTTTATCAATCTAATTGACGAATTTTATGATCGAAACGTCAAGGTCATCGTCACGGCGGAAGCCGCGCCAGAGGCCCTTTATCGGGGAATTCGGCTGCAATTTGAGTACCAGCGGACAGTGTCCAGACTACTTGAAATGCAATCCAGAGAATATCTGGCCCGGGAGCACCGCCCATGAGGGCGAAATTGTACCGGAAAGCGCCATCACCGGTGTTGAAACTCCCCCCCTGTTCCAGTAACATCCGCGCTCCTTTTAGCAGGCCCCAGAGGCTAGCCCGATGAAAACCTACAGCGCAAAAGCAGCTGACGTGCACCACGATTGGTTCGTGGTCGACGCCGAAGACAAGACCCTAGGTCGATTGGCGACCGAGATCGCTCACCGGCTGCGCGGCAAGCATAAGCCCGAATATACCCCCCACATGGATATGGGCGACTACATTGTTGTGATCAACTGTGAAAAGGTTCGGGTTACCGGGAACAAGCAAACTGACAAAATGTATCACCACCACACGGGTTATCCGGGTGGTATTAAGTCCTACAGCTTTGAGAAGCTGATCGACCGGGCGCCCGAGCGTGTTTTGCAGCGCGCGGTCAAGGGAATGCTGCCCAGAAACCCACTGGGCCGAGCAATGTTTAAAAAATTGAAAATTTACGCGGGCCCTGAACATCCGCACGCTGCTCAGCAGCCCCAAACGCTGAGTATTTAAGGAGTCATTGATGGCAACGGCGCATTACTACGGAACAGGCCGACGAAAGACCTCTACAGCCAGAGTTTTTCTTCGCACAGGGACCGGCAATATCACGATCAACGGCCGGACCATCGACGAGTATTTTGGACGCGAAGTCGCACGAATGATCGTTCGTCAGCCTCTGGAATTGACCGAATTGGCGGACAAGTTCGATGCACAGGTAACCGTCAAGGGCGGCGGTAGCTTCGGCCAGGCCGGAGCCATTCGACACGGTTTAACCCGAGCGCTGATGGACTACGATGAGTCTCTGCGCCCTAGCCTCAGAGCCGAAGGCTTTGTTACCCGTGACGCCCGTGAGGTCGAGCGAAAGAAGGTGGGTCTGCGAAAAGCACGTCGCAGGCCGCAGTTCAGCAAGCGATAACGGGCACCCGATTGATGAGAAGCCGGCACTAGCCGGCTTTTTATTGCCCGTTTTCCAGCGTTTCGGCATTTGGACTCGGTATCGCCCGCGCATTTTTTGTCCAAGTAAAACAGCCGGTTGCAATGGTTTTGGCGTCCTTTGCTTGCCGATAGCGCGCCAGACCTTTACTATTCAGCGCCTTAAATCCCGTCCGTTTTGAAGGGACGCGTCGACGTCAATGTCGCGCTCTTTGCAGATTGTTAGTGGTGACTTTTTTCCGGAGAGAACTCAGATGAGTGACACCAATTCAGCGCCCGGTGAGACCGCGGCAGAGCAGGACACACAGCAAACCCGTCGTAAATTCTTGACCGCTGCGACCTCCGCAGTCGGTGTCGCGGGTGTTGTCGGTGTGGCTGTGCCCTTCATGGGCTCTTGGAATCCGTCAGAAAAGGCGAAGGCGGCCGGGGCGCCGGTGAAGGCCGACATCAGTAAGTTGGAGCCCGGCCAGATGGTCGTGGTCGAGTGGCGAGGCAAACCGGTCTACGTATTGCATCGGAGCGAGGCTCAGGTAGCCGATCTCACCAAGCTCGATGGCGATTTGAAGGATCCTGCTTCTACAGCGTCCGACCAGCCCGCCTACGTGGCGCCAGCGGGTCGGTCGATTCGCCCAGAGTTATTCGTGGCAGTGGGATTGTGCACGCACCTCGGCTGTGCGCCCAAATTCAGGCCAGAGGTGGGGGCCGCCGACTTGGGGGGTGACTCCTGGCTGGGTGGCTTCTTCTGTCCCTGTCACGGATCTAAATTTGATTTGGCGGGCAGGGTTTATCAAGGCGTGCCAGCTTCAGCGAATTTGATTGTTCCTCCCTACAGCTTCGAAGGGGACAACGTTCTTGTCATTGGCGTAGACGCGGAGGCAGCGTAATGCAAAAAGCACTCACTTCTCTTGTTGGCTGGATTGATGCTCGGCTTCCACTGACGCGCGCATGGAATACCCATATGGGCGAGTATTACGCGCCTAAAAATTTCAACATGTGGTATTTCTTTGGTGTGTTTTCTCTGCTGGTTTTGGTTAATCAGCTACTGACCGGAATCTGGCTCACCATGAATTACACCCCTTCTGCGGAGGAGGCTTTCGCATCCGTGGAGTACATCATGCGGGATGTCGACTACGGTTGGCTATTGCGCTACATGCACTCTACCGGTGCTTCAGCATTCTTTGTGGTGGTTTACCTTCACATGATGCGGGCCCTTTTGTACGGGTCGTACAAAAAGCCGCGTGAGCTAATCTGGATTTTCGGCATGCTCATCTTCGTTGTGCTGATGGCCGAAGCGTTCGTGGGCTACGTGCTACCATGGGGGCAGATGTCCTACTGGGGGGCGCAGGTGATCATCTCACTCTTTGGTGCAATACCGGTGGTGGGTGAGGATATCGTCACCTGGATCCGCGGTGACTACTTACTGTCAGGCATCACACTTAATCGTTTTTTTGCTCTCCACGTTGTGGCGCTGCCAATCGTGTTGCTTGCTCTGGTTGTTTTGCACATTCTTGCGCTGCATGAAGTGGGTTCTAACAACCCCGATGGGGTTGAGATTAAAAAGAAGAAAGATGCTAATGGCGTACCGCTCGACGGGATCAAGTTCCACCCGTATTACTCGGTTCACGACGTTCAGGGTATTGCTGTCTTCCTTTTCTTTTTCTGCGGCATTATTTTCTTCATGCCGGAGATGAGTGGCTACTTTCTGGAATATGCGAACTTTGAACAGGCCAATGCGCTGAAGACACCTGAGCACATCGCTCCTGTTTGGTATTTCACACCGTTTTATTCGGTGTTGCGTGCGGTCCCCGATAAGTTCTGGGGTTTCGTATTTTTTGCTGCCTCGGTGGCCATCCCCTTCGCTTTGCCCTGGCTCGATCGCTGCGAGGTTAAGTCCTGGCGCTATCGCGGTATGATCAATCGCGTCATGCTGGTCACGTTTGTCGCGAGCTTTTTGATCCTGGGTGTATTGGGAGTCAAGAGCCCTACGCCGGAGCGAACGGTCCTCGCGCAGATTTGTACGATTTTCTATTTCCTTTTCTTCCTGGCCATGCCGTTTTGGTCGACCATGGATAAAACCAAGCCAGTTCCTGAGCGGGTGACCATGAACGGCGGTCTGAGCTTCTTCAAAAGTGTCGCCACTCTCGTGATCATTGGTGTGTTGACCGTCATTCCCCTGCAGGTTGTGGGTGCAGAGTCAGCCTATGACTGTGGCACCATTCCCTGTGATGACATAACCACCGATCCGAGCAACCAGCCATCGCTTCAGCGTGGCGCCTCGGTATACATGAATTACTGCATGGGTTGCCATTCACTACAGTATTCACGTTACAACCGGGTTGCCCGGGACCTCGGGATCCCCGTGGATCTCTACCAGGCAAACCTTATGTTTGACCCGACGATTAAGATCGGCTCGCTCATGGATAATGCCATGGATAAAGCGAACGCCAAGGTGTGGTTTGGGGCTACGCCGCCCGATTTGACTCTGGTATCCCGGGCGCGCCAACCGGAGTGGCTGTACACCTATCTGCGAACTTTTTACCGGGATGACACTCGTCCCTATGGCGTTAATAACAAAGTCTTCCCCAAGGTAGGCATGCCCCATGTGCTGATGGAGCTGCAGGGAATGCCTGAGTGTGTCCCTGGGCCAGCTCACGGGGGCGCTGACCATGCAGACGCGGGGGCGACCGATGAGCCCTGTGGCGGTTTAGAGATCGCTACCGCGGGTGCGATGACCCCGGGGGAATATGACGCTGCGATTTACGATCTCGTGAATTTTCTGGCGTATACTGCCGAGCCCATGAAGCTCGAGCGCCAGCGTATCGGCGTGCGCGTTATGCTCTTTCTAGCGATCTTTTTCGTGTTTGCTTGGTTGTTGAGTCGAGAATACTGGAAGGATGTGCACTGAGCCGGGGGACGGCACCACAAATTGCGCGTGGCAGTGACCAAAAATGAGGGCTCATAAGAGCGAGAATAACCATGACAGATGATGCTTCAGCCATCGTATCAAAGCGCTCATCAATGACGCTTTTTTCTGATAATACGAGTCACTACAGCCACAGGGTCAGAATAGTACTTGCAGAGAAAGGCGTGACGGTCGATCTTATCGAGTCGGAATCTGGGGCAGCTCCCGCGGAGCTCGCAGACGTCAATCCCTATAACAGTATGCCAACGCTGTTAGACAGAGAACTTGTGCTCTATGAGTCCAAGGTCATGATGGAATATCTGGATGAGCGTTTTCCGCATCCTCCTCTTTTGCCGGTTTATCCGGTTGCTAGGGCAGAGAGCCGGTTGCTAATGTATCGAATCGAGCGAGATTGGTGTTCACTAGTCGATGCCATTCAGTCATCGCGGTCTGACAATGTGGTTTCTAAGTCGGCCAAGGAGTTACGCGAAGGCTTGTTGGCGATTGCTCCGATCTTTGTCGAGAAGCCGTTCTTTATGAGCGATGAATTTACTCTGGTTGACTGTTGTATTGCCCCAATTCTTTGGCGCCTTCCCACCCTCGGCGTGGACATTCGACCCAGCAAGCAATCCAAGCCGCTGATGGTTTATATGGACCGGCTGTTCAAGCGGGAATCCTTTATCGAAAGCCTCTCTGTACAAGAGCAAGAGATGCGCGGCTAATCAGTTTCCTACGCAGTGACTCCCAGCAGGCCATACATTGTCAGAGCAATCTACGAGTGGATTGTGGATAACGACTGCACGCCTCATTTACTCGTCGATGCGACTATTCCATATGTGGTTGTGCCCGAGAGCTACGTTAAGGACGGGCAAATTGTTCTGAATATTTCGCCCTCAGCTGTAGTCGGCCTGCAGATGGACAACGAGCGCATCAGCTTCAACGGCCGATTTGGCGGTCAGCCCCGAGATATCGACGTGCCGGTTTCTGCGGTGCTCGGTATTTATGCGCGAGAAAATGGACAGGGAATGGTTTTTGATGCGGCGACGACGCCCGATCCCGAGCCCCCGGAATCCGATCCTCCCAACCCGTCAAGCGCCAAGCGGCCGGCACTCAAGATTGTTAAATGAGCTCAAACAGCTGCACGACCCGTTTGACGCCCTTAACCCCTGCCGCCTCAGCCGCCACCCGCTCGGCTTCTTCAGGGGTGATAAGCCCCAGCAAGTAGACCACGCTGTTCTCGGTGACCACTTTCACCCTCAGCGAAGGGGCATTTGAGTCAAAGAGCAGCACGGATTTGACCTGCGCGGTTATCCACACATCACTGGCTTCGGTTTTGACATCAGAGGGGCGTCCGATTTCCATTTCATTGTAAATCCGTCGAACCCCGGAAATTTCTTTTACAACGGCGGAGGCCTGATCTTTTAGCGCCTGGTTAGCAACTTCACCCGCGATCAGGACATAACCGTTGAACGAGACCACCAGAAAATCGGCCTCGTCAAACGCATCGTTAGCGGCATGGATATTGACCACCGCCTTTGTTTCGATGCTTTCGTCCTCTACCTGTTGCGAAAAACTTCGTTCTCCCGGGTCTTCTTCGATTGAGTCGGATTCAAAGGCTGCCATCATGGAACCGCAGCCGCTCAGTACGATGGCCGAGAAGAGTAATAGGGTGGCGCTCAACATTTTGTTCACAGGGATTCCTCCATTGGGCCAAACATGGCGAGTTCGATGAGATCGGCGAGACAAATAGCGGCGCTATGCCCCATGCTTAGGGATACTTTTGGGTCATCACTATCAAACGATAAGCAAATATCAGGCCCCTCGGCGCCAAGCCAGCATGTTTTGATCGAACGCCTGTGGGCCGCATTGGCTATTACTTCTGCATCGGTGGCGTCAAGGTCACAGGCAAAGATAATGGCCATATCCTCGGGTTGTCCTAGAACGGCAAGTTGCTGGGCGAGCCAGTTGACGCTGCCTTCCTTGGGTGTTGAAAAGCGGCTCATCAACTCTATTGTTGGGAGCGCAGGTCGCTCATGAGCCAGCCCATTGCGGAGTAATTCGGAAAGTAAGGTCGCGGATGCAGCGTCTAGGCCTAAGCCGCAGATGATCAGTTTGCGCTCACTAAAAATGGTGGCAGCTGCAGCTTCAGCCGCCACAGACGTGGCAGCCACCACCGCGTCCACCGAGAGGCTAATCTGCTCAATGTGGTTTTGATAAAAACTGGCAACTCGGTCGAAGTTGTTCATGATGGAAGTATAACGTTGAACCATCCGGTCTCGCATCAAAAAGCGTTGACGAACCAATCGGGATCGGTGTCAGCGAGGGCTGACGAATAGGCGATGACATCGAAGCGGCAGGGCATATGCCGGTAACAGGGATTTTGCTGCAAAAACATCAGAGCCGTCCGACGAATTCTTTGTTGCTTGACGGGTGTAACGGACGCCGCGGCACCACCATAGCGGGCGTAAGTCCGCTGGCGCACTTCAACAAAAACCAGAGCACCGTTGTGCCTCATGACAAGATCTATTTCACCCCCGCGGGTTCGAAAGTTTCGCGTGAGGAGCGACAGGCCTCGGCGTTCCAAATACTGTTGAGCCGCTGATTCAGCAGCGGCTCCCGCACTGTTGGGCATAGTGGTCTTAGGTCAATGGTGTCGGGCTACGGTAAGGCAAGTGGTTTTAGCGAGCCACCCTCAAAAATCGCCGGAATCAATTCGCGCTCAATATTGCCCGATTGGGTGGCGCTGAGAATGCCAGTATCAGCGCGCAAGAAAGTACTGTCGATGCTACTAAGTTGTGACCAGTGATCTACTAACTGGACAGCGTCTTTGCCCAGCGCTTTTAGTCTAAACCCTTGTGATATTTTTGCGCCGGAGGATAGGGCGGGGATCTCAAGGACGACAAGCTCGTTGAGATCTCGATTCTGCGAGCCGTTATCATTGTTGGCGACGGCCGATGAGGCGTACACGGGTACATCAGCCGCGTAGTGGTAAACCAGTAAAGGCCGCAATCTCCGCGCTATTGCCGCGTCGGGTGCGAGCAAAAACACGACATCAAAGTCTTGACGTCGGCGAGGTCTTGCTTCGACCGGTGCATCAAACGCGTCTTCAAAAGCTTTTATTCTTGCCTCTGACTCAAATGCTCCAACGGCTTCGCTGATCTGCTCCGATTCACTCGGCTCTGCTTGCAGAATCAGTTTTTCCACGAGAGTACCCCCGAGTTCGCGCCAGCGCTGGCTGAGAGCCGCCTCCATTCTGCCACCCCAGTCGGAGCTAGGCTGGATAATCAGGGCTCTTCGCTGCCCGTTGCCGAAAGCAATTTGCGCAAGCTGTCTTGCTTCGTCTTCCGGGGCTAGGCTGAGTGAGATCCAATTGCTGGGCCTGCGCTCAGTGGTGGATTCAGGTCGATTAAGAGCAATGATAGGTAGCGACCGCGTGGGCGTGTCGCGCAATAGTGCGGCGTCGGTTTTGGTTAACGGGCCGATCACGATATCCGCCTGGCGGGCTTCGGCATCCCGGTAAGCGGTCAGGGTATCCGCGTAGCCCTCGGTGTCCACTGCAAAGAGCTGGGGTCGATTCCTGGGGTCCGGGTAAGCCTCAAAGAATGCCTCTAGAACACCCTCATAAACCGCTTTCCCCGCAGCCTCAAGCCGGCCGCTTAAGGGTAACAGCACGGCAATCCGCTGCGGTTGCGGTGCCGTGAGCCAGGCGCGCAAATTTGCCGGTGGATCGCTTGCGGCGGGGTGTCCCGGGTGCTTTTCGAACCACATGCTTACCGCAGCTTTGCCGGCGCGGTAAGCCAGATTGAGTTCCAACCACTCACGCCACTCGGTATCGCCCGGTGAGGTCGAGGCACGGCGCAACGCCTGATCATCAACGTGCAGCAAACTGGCCCAGAGTACGCTGCTATCCGGGTTGGGCATACTCTGTCCCCGCACCCGATGGTGATAAATAAGTTGACTTGCTTGTAGCCACTGCCCGGTGACGGCTCGCCGACGAATCCGTTCATTGATCACTACCGGGTGGTCAGGCCCTAGCAGGGCAGCAGCGGTATCAAGCTGTGTATCGGCCTCCGCTAGGCGTCCTTCAAGCCACGCCAGATGGGAATCGATGATCGCTGCGGTGCCTGGGTCAACCGGCTGCTCGAGAGAGAGCGTCATGTATAGACTCGAAGCCGCCAGCGATCCTTCAAGCAGGGCGGTCTGTTTGATGCGATTAATAAGCACCATATCGAGATCGTTGTAGTCTTGGGCCGCGTCGGGTAGCGCAACACCGCCGATGCTAGCAGGGTCGGATGCTGCTGGCCGCTGACCTCCGCCAGTGCCACAGCCAGTCAGAGACAGGACCACGGTAGCCGCGGCTAGCCAATGGAAGCTCCTCAACATATTGTGCAGAGTGGCAAAAAAGAGGGGACGAGCCGGTGCAGTATTTGCGATCATGAGCACAGTATAAAACGGAGTTCTGTTCTTGGAAGCGGGTTTGTACATTGTACCGACGCCAATCGGCAATCTGTCGGATATCTCACTGAGAGCCATCGAAGTTCTCAAGTACGCGGACCTTATCGCCGCCGAGGACACTCGCCACAGCCAGAATCTGCTGTTGCATCTGGGCGTGACGACGCCGACGATAGCCTATCACGAACACTCGAAGGAGACGGTCGCCTATAAGCTGCTGGAGCGCTTGGCGCAAGGACAGCGAATAGCACTTATTAGTGACGCTGGGACGCCTTTGGTATCTGATCCCGGTTATCACTTGGTGCGGGAGGTGCAGGCAGCAGGGCTACAGGTCATCCCGCTTCCCGGCGCCTGCTCGGTGATTACAGCGCTGAGTGCTTCCGGCTTGCCGACGGATCGCTTTTATTTCGAAGGTTTCCTCCCCGCGAAGCAAACCCAGCGTCGCCGTCGTTTAGAAGCTCTCGCCAATCAGGAGGGCACGCTCATCTTCTTGGAAGCCCCTCATCGGATTGTCGCGACTTTGGAGGACATGGTCGCGGTCTTGGATGTCGGTCGTGAAGCCGTGCTTGCCAGAGAGTTAACGAAAACCTTTGAAACGATCAGTCGGCAAGCTCTTAAAGATTTATCGCAGTGGGTTGCCGACGACCCCAATCAGCAGCGGGGGGAGTTGGTGCTGATGTTGGGACCGGTGCTCACCCCGCCATCGCAGGTTCTTGACGCTTCGGTCCGGCGGATTCTGACGTTGTTGGCGGCTGAGTTGCCCCCACGCAAGGCCGCTGCGCTGACCGCTGAAATCACCGGCGTGAAGGCGCGCGAGCTTTATGAGGCGTTAGTGGCCCAAAAGCTGGATGAACAGGGATATACCTGAGCCTCCGGATTGGGTAGAGTCGAGCCTGAGTCGATTAGGCGATCGCTGCCGGTTCAACCAGCAGAGGAAAGTCCGGGCTCCTGAGATCAGAGTGCCAGGTAACACCTGGGGGGCGCGAGCCTACGGAAAGTGCAGCAGAAAGGAAACCGCCCGAGCGTTTGCTTGGGTAAGGGTGAAAAGGTGCGGTAAGAGCGCACCGCGCGGCTGGCAACAGGCGTGGCGATGGTAAACCCCACTCGGAGCAAGACCAAATAGGGATCCTCGTGCCGTGATCTCCGGCGGATCCGGGTAGGTCGCTTCAGGCGGATGGTGACATCCGTCGCAGATGAATGGTCGTCCACGACAGAACCCGGCTTATCGATCGACTCATTTTATGCCCCCCGTCTCGGGGGGCTTCCCTTTGCCCCACCCCTCCCGCCGCTTAAAATAAATTAGAATATAAAAATTAACTTATATACTTTATATATATAAATATTAAAGTGGCACTTACTAGGGCGTCCTTAAAAAGCTGTTTCGAGATGAGATTTTGATGGCATAAACCTCCATGTCTCAAGCCTGCCGGTGTCCATTTACCTTGCTCTAAGCACCTGAAATTCCAAGATTTTTTATTCGGTCACGTTGACTGACCCCGCATCGCGACCGTATAGTGGTAGAAAGTGGCGTAAAGTGGGTTTTTGCGTCTTTTCGTGGAATTTTTCGGCGGAGAGTGGGGAGCGCAGCGTGTTTCGTGGGGTCCAGCACATCAACATGGATGCTAAGGGTCGGCTCGCTGTGCCAGCCCGGCAGCGGGAGTCATTGCTCTCGCAGTGCAATGGGCAGGTCGTTATCACCATCGACACGCAGGCATCCTGCCTGGTGGTTTATCCGCTGCCCGAGTGGGAGCGAATTGAGGCCGACATTCAAGGGCTGCCGGCGTTAAATCCGGCCGTGAAGCGGTTCCAGAGACTGGTGCTTGGCTATGCCACAGAGCTGGAGCTTGATGGCAGTGGACGCGTGCTGTTGCCTCAGTCTCTCCGGGACTACGCCAACTTGGAGAAAAAGCTCGTGTTGGTGGGGCAGGGGAACAAATTGGAGCTGTGGTCCGAGGAGCAGTGGCTCGCAGAGCGTGATGCTGCCCTGGCGGCCGATACGGGTGAAGTCCCAGCAGAACTGATGTCTTTGACCCTCTGATGGCTACAAGTCATCAGGCGGTTCTTTTAGAGGAGGCTGTTGACGCACTGATGGCGGCAACAACAGAACTGGAAGCGCGGGTTTTTGTGGACGGCACTTTTGGTCGAGGGGGACACTCCGCCCGGATTCTTGAGGAGCTCAGCACCAAGGACAAGCTAGTCGCTTTTGATAAAGATCCGGAAGCGGCCGCGGTAGCGCAACAATTTATTGATTCAGACGCGCGCTTCACCTTTTTGCCAGGGAGCTTTGCCGAGCTCGAACGCGCTGGCTCAGGTTTGACAGGGGTCTTGCTGGATCTCGGGGTTTCCAGCCCCCAACTCGACAATCGTGAAAGAGGCTTCAGCTTCCAGTCCGATGGGCCGCTCGACATGCGCATGGATACGCGGCATGGCCTGACCGCGGCAGACTTTGTTAATTCCGCCTCCCAGCAAGAAATGACGGCGGTATTTCGCGAATTAGGGGAGGAGCGCTACGCCAAGCGAATCGCCTCAGCGATTGCCTCGGCGCGCGAGGCAGAGCCCTTCGCATCAACAACACAGCTGACGAATGTGGTCACCGCCGCAAACCCCTCATGGGAGAAGCACAAGCATCCCGCGACGCGCGTGTTTCAAGCGATAAGAATCCATGTCAACCAAGAGTTAGTGGATCTCGAAAAGCTGTTGGCGAAAGTCATTGATTTGCTTGTGATCGGGGGTCGCCTGGTGGTGATCAGCTTTCATTCCCTAGAGGATCGGATCGTCAAGCAGTTCATGCGCAACGAGGCGCGAGGCAAACAGCTGCCCCGGGGGCTTCCAGTTAGAGATACCGAGAGAGGTCAGAGGCTTCGCTTGGTGGGGAAGCCGGTGCGTGCCAGTGACGCTGAGCTTGCGCTAAACCCGCGTGCCCGCTCAGCGATTATGCGAGTAGCGGAGCGAATTGCATGACTTCAAGGTCTGTTATTGCCTGCCTAGTTGTCGCGGTCGTGGCCTCTGCGCTCGGGGTGGTTTATTCATCCCATGTGGTGAGAGAGCTCTACTCCCGGCAGCAGCAGGTCGAATACGGTCAGTGGCAGCTACAGGAGGATTACAGCCGGCTCTTATTGGAGCAAAGCACGCTGGCCAGTCCACATCGCGTTATCAGCATTGCGCAAGAAGACCTTGCCATGAGCGCGCCGGCGCTGTCCATGGAGCGTGTTTTGCATGGGTTTGGTGGAGCGTTGCGGTGAGCGGCGGACGAGCAAAAGTCACCTCCCCAACGCTGTGGCGGCTGGCAGTAGTCGCGCTCTGTCTACTTATCTTATTCGGCATGCTGATTTCACGACTGGTCATTCTACAGGTGGTCGATCAGGACAGAGGTGCACGATTTCTCCAACAACAGGGAGCGATGCGGACGATCAGGACATCCGAAATTCCCGCGTATCGTGGCCTTGTCACCGACCGTCGAGGGCAGCCTTTGGCTGTCAGCACCCCGGTTGTATCAATTTGGGCGAATCCGCAGTTGCTGACAGACCCCGCTGAAATAGAACGCCTGGCCCCGGTACTGGGCGCCTCCGCCTCGGCATTGAGCGAACGCATAAAGCTGTACGCCGATAAGCAGTTCATGTATCTCGCTCGCCATCAGACCCCAGAGCAAGCCCGAGCCATTCTTGATCTCGGACTTTCCGGTGTTCATGGGGAGCGTGAATATCGACGCTTTTACCCCGCTGGCGAAGTGGCATCTCAGCTGGTTGGCTTAACTAACGTGGATGGGGAAGGTATATCCGGCATCGAGCTTGCCTACAACGACTGGTTGCGCGGACAGACGGGTAAAAAGCGTTACCTGAAGGATCTGCATGGGGACGCTATTCGCAACATTGGCGTGATTGAGCAGGCGCAATCGGGCAAGCCGCTGGCGCTGTCCATAGACCTTCGTTTGCAATATCTACAGCATCGCGTGCTCCAGCGAGCCATGGTGGAAACGGGGGCAAACGCCGGTGCTGCAGTCACGCTGGATGCGCGCACCGGCGAAATCCTCGCGATGACCAATCATCCGGTTTTCAATCCAAACAGCCGCAACGGGTTCGACTATGCCGCCACCCGCAACCGCGTGGTGACCGACGTGTTTGAGCCCGGCTCGACGATGAAACCATTGACGTTGGTCGCGGCTCTCGAGACGGGAGCGTTCACGATCGACACCTTGATCGATACCTCGCCGGGGCGCATTCAGGTCGGGCGAAAGGTGCTCCCGGACCCCCGAAATTACGGTGAGATCACGGTCTCCCGGGTTATTGAAAAATCGAGCCAGGTAGGTGTCACCAAAATTGCCCAGCAGATTGGTCACGAACCTATTCTCGATGTTTTCCAGCGCTTTGGCTTGGGCGAGCCTTCCAGTATTGGTTTCCCCGGAGAGCGCTCGGGTAGTTTGCCTAGCCGTGACCGCTGGAGTGATATCGAGAAGGTTACCCTTGCTTTTGGTTATGGCCTGACGGCAACACCACTACAAATAGCGCACGCCTACACGGTTTTCGCCAATCAAGGCCGGCAGGTTCCACTCACGTTGATCAAAAGATCGGACACTCAGACCGTTGAGTTCCGGCAGGTAGTCAGTCCGCAGATCGCGCAACAAGTGCTAGCGGTTCTCAATCGGGTCACCGGCACCGAGGGTACAGCACAAAAAGCGAGGGTCGACGGATTCAGCGTAGGCGGAAAGACTGGCACCGTGCACAAGGTCGGCAAGTCGGGCTATCTCGACGATCAATATGTCGCGCTTTTTGTTGGGGTAGCACCAATCGAAAACCCGCGATTCGTGACGGCTATTATTGTCGATCAGCCAAAGGGCGATAATTACGGCGGCGGAGCGGCAGCCGCACCTATTTACTCGGCGATTACCGATGGTGTGCTTCGGCTACATAATGCCCTACCCCTGACCGAAGAAGCAGGCACGCAACTTGTTGGTCTTGGCGGTGGCGCATGAATTTGTCGAGCCCAACAAGACCCAGTCTTGGCGCCTTACTGCCAGCCTGCCCAACACACCTCGCGGGCGTTGTGCCGACCGATATGACGCTAGATAGCAGAGAACTGTCCTCGGGAGAGCTTTTCGTTGCGGTACCGGGCCGTACCGCCGACGGTAGGCAGTTTATTGACGACGTGCTGTCGAGAGGTGCTTCTGCGGTTCTCGCTGAGGCCGATGGCATGGGGCACCCAGACAAAAGGGTAATTCCTTATCAGGGCCTGAGGGCTGATTTACCCCAGATCGTCCAGCGATTCTATAAGCGACCGAGTGCCAGCATGTCCGTTGTCGCGGTAACAGGGACTAATGGCAAGACTTCCGTCGTCGACTTTGTTTGTCAGTTGTTGCGATTACTGGGCCACAAGGCGGGCAGTATAGGCACCCTCGGAGCCCGCACTGATAGCGCTGTTGTGGAGACGACCAACACAACCCCCGACATTATTTCCATCAACCGCCAGTTAGCGCGCTGGGTGGAGGCAAACGTTCACTACGTGGCCTTGGAAGCCTCGTCACATGCGCTGGATCAGGGTCGATTACAGGGCCTCAGCATCAATACCGCGGTCTTTACTAATCTGTCTCGCGACCATCTCGATTACCACGGCTCAGAAGATGATTACGCCGCGGCCAAGCTCAAGCTGTTCACGCAATTTGACCTGCAGCAGGCAATTTATAACGCCGACGACGCGGTTGCGAGACGTATTGGTGATCTGTTACCTGAGCGCTCGCTCGCTGTATCCACCAAGGATAAAGAAGCCGACGTATTCATCGAAATAGTGGGTAAGCAGCCGACCACGTTTAAATTAGTCAATCCCTACGGCGTCGCTGACATTACCAGTCAATTAAGCGGTGACTTTAACGCCTTCAACCTCGCCGCGGCGATTACGATCGTTCAGGGACTGGGCCTTCCCGCTGCGCAGGTGTTCGAGGCAGCTCAAGAGGTCACTGCGGTTACAGGTCGCCTCGAGTCCGTCGGCTCGCCCTCGGGTCCCCATGTCTTTCTTGATTACGCGCATACCCCCGACGCACTCGAGCGAACGTTGAGTGCGTTGAGGCCTGAGTTAAAGGGGCGGTTGTTGGTGGTTTTTGGCTGTGGGGGTGACCGCGACCGCGGCAAGCGGCCTCAAATGGGCGCTATAGCGAACCGGTTGGCCGATGCGGTGATTGTGACTTCGGATAACCCGCGCAGCGAGGACCCCGAGACGATTATCGATGAGGTTTTGGCGGGAGTCGGTCAGAGCGGCGTGCGTATCAGTGACCGAGCCAAAGGAATTGTTCGCGCCTTGGAGATGGCGTCGCCAGACGACACTGTATTAGTGGCCGGTAAGGGGCACGAGCAATATCAGGAAGTAGCTGGTCGGCGAATTCCCTTCTGTGATCGCGAGGTCATTGAAACCTGGTTTAAGCACAGGGAGTTGGTGTAATGAATGCGTCGGCATCTGCAATGGACTTTGTGCAGCGCTGTGGTGGTGCGTTTCTGCAGCAGCCTGACCAGGATATTCGCTTGAGTGGTCTGGCGATCGATAGCCGCCAGGTTCGACCAGGCGACCTGTTTGCCGCTATTCGCGGCACTCGGGTGGATGGTCATGACTATATCGGAGCGGCGGCCAATGTTGGTGCTGCGGCCGCGTTGGTAAGTCACCCAGTCGAACACGAGTTACCCCAAATTATCGTCAATGACGTGGAGTCTGGCGTCGCTGATTTTGGTGCAATGGCGAGAGAAGCTTTTGGCGGTAACGTCATCGGCATTACCGGAAGCGCGGGAAAAACCACGGCCAAGAATCTGATTGCGGCGGTGCTTGCTGAAGCAGGTGCGGTCATAGCGACAGAGGGCAACCAAAATAATGAGCTGGGTGTGCCACTTACCTTGGCAAAGCTCAAGCCGTCGACAGAATTTGCTGTGATTGAAATGGGGGCGGGCAAACCCGGTGACATCGCCAGGTTGCAAAAAATAGTGCGCCCCACCCTCGGTGTATTGCTCAATGTGTCGGCCGCGCATCTTGCGCATTACGCCAGCGTCGATGACATTGCAGAGACAAAAAGCGCCATTCTGGCGGATCTTCCTACTCAGGGCGTCGCTATTTTTAACGGGGATGAGCCCTGGGCTGAGGATCGGCGACGGCGAGCAGGTGATGCGCGGATTATCACCTTTGGCCTCTCTGAGCAGGTTGATGTTCGCGCAGTGGACGTCAGTTATAGCGGCTTCTCCGGCAGTCAGCTAAAAGTGAGCACGCCGCTGGGTGCTATGAAGTTGGCACTTCATCTTCCCGGTCAGCAGGGAGTGATGAACGCGCTCGCGGCGGTGGCAGTGGCCTTTGCGCTGGGGATTAGTCAGTCAGCGATCACTCGCGGATTGTCCTCGGTAAAGCCTGCAGTTGGGCGTGGTCAGCCGCTGCTTCTTGGCAACGACATCACGCTGGTAGACGACTGCTACAACGCTAATCCCATGGCGGTGAAGGCGGCGATTGATGTGCTTGCCTGCTGCGGTGGACCGCGTTACCTGGTGCTTGGCTCAATGCTCGAATTAGGGCCAGATAGCGCCGTGTTTCACGCAGACATTGGACGTTATGCCAAGGAAAAACAGCTTGATGGCTTGTGGGTGATCGGTGAGCTGGCGCGTCCGGCGCTAGGCTCTTTCGGTCGCGGCGGGCTTGCTTTTGCTAGCAATGAAGCCTTTCTGGATCAGCTTCCTGCCATTGATCGCGGAGCGACGGTACTCGTGAAGGGATCTCGAGGCGCGCTGCTGGATTCGGTCGTTCAGGGCATCGTTAACAGGGTGGGGGGGTAGCCATGCTGACTTGGTTAATGGCGCAACTGGAGACCCTCGACTCCGGCTTCACTGTATTTCAGTACATCACGCTGCGCGGAATTCTCGCGGCCATAACCGCGTTGCTCATTTCTCTCCTTATAGGTCCTCGCGTCATACGCTACCTCGATTCTCTTCAGATCGGTCAGGCCGTCCGAACCGATGGTCCCGAGACCCACCTCGTTAAGTCGGGGACTCCAACAATGGGCGGCGCGCTGATTATCGTCGCCATTGTTGCCGGTAGTCTGCTGTGGGGGCAGTTGGACAGTCGCTACCTGTGGGTGGCGGTGATCACAACAGTGGCGTTCGGCGCTATCGGCTGGTTCGATGATTACCGCAAAGTGGTGGAAAAAGATTCCCGAGGCCTGCCTGCTAAGTGGAAATATTTTTGGCAGTCGCTGGTTGGTTTTGCCGCAGCAAGCTTCTTATTTATGTCAGCCGAGAATCCCGCCGAGACCACACTTTATGTTCCCTTTTTTAAGGACGTTGCAATTCCCTTGGGTCTTCTGTTTATTCCCTTCAGCTATCTTGTCATTGTTGGGTCGAGTAATGCAGTTAACTTAACAGATGGTCTCGACGGTTTGGCTATCCTGCCGACGGTTATGGTTGCGACTGGGCTCGGGACGATCGCCTATCTAACCGGTCACACCTTTTTTGCCGACTACCTTCATATACCCTACTTAGCCGGTGCTGGAGAGTTAGTCATTTTCTGTGGCGCCATCGCGGGAGCGGGCCTGGGTTTTCTCTGGTTCAACACCTATCCGGCGATGGTTTTTATGGGCGACGTCGGCGCTCTGGCGCTTGGCGCTGCGCTCGGTGTGGTCGCTGTCGTTATTAGGCACGAAATTGTTCTCTTCATCATGGGGGGCATTTTTGTTGTCGAAACCATTTCCGTCATTATCCAGGTGGCGTCGTTTAAAACCCGCGGCAAGCGGGTGTTCCGAATGGCGCCGATTCACCATCACTTTGAATTGAAAGGCTGGCCCGAGCCGCGCGTGATTGTTCGCTTCTGGATTATCACCGTCATGCTGGTGCTCTTTGGCTTGGCCACATTGAAGTTGCGGTGAGGTGATGATGGGTTCAGTTCTTGCCAGCAGCACATCGCGCATGATCCTTGGACTGGGAGAGACCGGCAGGTCCGTTGCACGCTGGTTCGTGACGCACGATATACCGTTTTTTGCGACGGATACCCGGTCTGAACAGTTGAGTGCCCCTGACGTATTAGAGGCAGTGGGTAGCCCGGACCGTCTCGTTAGCGCGGATAAAGTCCCCGAACTTATGGGGTCTTTGACAGAGCTTGTGGTGAGCCCGGGGATCTCGTTGGAGCATCCATGGGTTGCACTGGCGCGGGAAGCCGGAGCGCGAATTCTCGGCGATATCGATTTGTTTGCAGCAGAGGTCACGGCGCCCGTGGTTGGTATTACAGGGTCCAATGGCAAATCGACGGTGGCGGCGTTACTCGCGCAGATGATCGCCGCCTGCGGTAAGCAGGTGGGTCTAGGTGGGAATATTGGTACCCCCGCGCTTGATATCGTAGATGAAAATGTGGACTGCTATGTTCTGGAGCTATCAAGTTTTCAGCTGGAGCGATCAGAGCCTTTGCATCTAGCGGTGGCGACGGTGCTTAACGTTACCGAAGATCATCTCGATCGCCATGGTTCGCTCCCGAAATACCATCTCGCGAAGCACATGATTTTTCGTGGGGCCAAAGCGGTCGTGGTCAATCGCAGCGATCCACTCACCCAACCGCTGCTCGAGGCTCCGGTAGACGTCGTGGTCTGGCGTCCGGGTGAGCCCGACTTGAAAGAGTGGGGTATCCGGGATGTAGAGGGCCGACCAACAATTTGTTTTGGCTTTGATCCCGTGGTTGCAGTTGATGCGCTCCGTATTCACGGAGCGCACAACGTGAACAATGCACTGGCTGCTCTTGCCGTTGGCACCGCCCTGCAGCTGCCCGTCGATGGTCTCGTCAGTGGGATGCTTGATTTTAAGGGACTGCCGCACCGCTGTGAGCTGGTCGCCGATGCCGACGGCGTGCGCTGGATTAACGATAGCAAAGGCACCAACGTTGGGGCATGTATCGCCGCATTAGAGGGACTCGGTGGCATTCAGGACGTCGTGCTTATTCTGGGCGGGCAGGGCAAACAGCAGGATTTTTCGGGACTGGCACCTGCCGTGAAAACGCATTGTCGCCGCGTTATTACCCTGGGTGAGGCGGCTCGGGACTTGGAGCTAGCTTTGGGTCATGTGGTGCCCGTCAACCGGGCGTCTACCCTTGAGGATGCTGTCGCGCGGGCTGCCGGCACCGCTGAGTCTGGTGACGTTGTATTGCTATCACCCGCCTGTGCCAGCTTCGATATGTTCCCAGGTTACGCCGCCCGCGGCGAAGCCTTTCGATCGGCGGTACTGACTTCTTGTGGGGTGGCGGCATGACCGCGTTTATAGCTCCGCAATCCTATCGTGCGGACCCCGTGCTGCTAGCTACGGCGTGTGGGCTGATGTGTATCGGTCTTGTCGCCATCGCCTCGGCGTCTATCGAATACAGCGACTGGCACTTCGGCAATCCATGGCACCACACTTTGCGGCACGGCTTGTATTTGCTGATGGCCCTTGCCGCAGCAATGGTGGCTTACCGTATCCCGCTGGAATTGTGGCAACGGACTTCAGGCCTCTGGCTATTGCTGGCCTTTGTATTACTGCTTTTGGTGTTGGTGCCTGGCATTGGTCGTAATGTGAATGGCAGCCAGCGTTGGTTGCCGATGGGGCCCTTGACCTTACAGCCTTCGGAATTCATGAAGTTTGCGCTGGTGCTATACCTGGCCGGCTTTTTGGTACGCCACACTGAAGCGGTCAAAACTCACTGGCACGGTCTCGCGAAACCCGTCATGGTGTTGGCGTTTGTCGCGCTGTTGTTGCTGCTCGAACCCGATTTTGGCGCCACGGTAATTTGTGCCGGCACCGTTTTTGGTATGCTTTTTCTAGCAGGTGCGCGTCTGCACTATGTGCTCCTGTTGATCGGTGTCGCCGTGGGCGGTTTGGCCGTCATGATCTTTAGCGCCCCCTATCGACTAGCTCGATTAACGGCTTACACCGACCCTTGGCAAGACCCCTACGGATCCGGCTTTCAACTGATTCAGTCGCTTATCGCGTTTGGTCGTGGTGAGTGGTTGGGCGTGGGCTTGGGAAACAGTATCCAAAAACTTTTTTATCTGCCCGAGGCACACACAGATTTTGTGTTTTCGATTTGGGCGGAAGAGACCGGTCTCGTGGGTTCAGTGGGATTGATCGCGGTTTATTGCCTACTGATCACCCGTATTTTACAGATTGGGTGGCGATCGGAGCGTCAGGGTGAACCGTTCTCTGCGTTCGTTTGCTATGGCGTCGGCTTGATTTTTTCGGGGCAGGCCTTCGTCAACATGGGGGTCAGTTCAGGTCTGTTGCCAACCAAGGGCTTGACCTTGCCCTTTATCAGCTACGGCGGGTCCAGCCTTATCGTCAGTTTCGTCATGCTGGCGGTGGTGTTGCGCATCGAGCTGATGCTGCGCGCTGATCCGGCAGAACGGGGGGCTTCCTGATGGACTCCCCGAGAGCGCTCATCATGGCGGGTGGCACAGGTGGGCATGTCTATCCGGCCCTTGCCGTCGCAGAGGAATTGCGCAATCGCGGCTGGCTGGTCGATTGGATGGGAACCGATCGGGGCCTGGAAGCGAAAGTTGTTCCGGCGCATCTGTTTACCCTGCACGCACTGCCGGTGAGTGGACTCCGGGGCAAGCAGGTACTCGGGAGAGTTCAGGGCATGTTGCGTTTGGGTGTGGCCCTGTTTAAGGCGCTAGGCGCGATACGCGCCCTGAGGCCCGCCGTTGTGCTCGGTATGGGTGGTTATGCAGCGGGGCCCGGTGGACTGGCGGCGTTTTTGTTACGTCGCCCACTTGTAATCCACGAACAGAATGCAATTCCTGGAACAACCAATCGCTGGTTGCGCCCCTTGGCTCGCCGAGTACTTTGCGGCCTGCCTGGAGGATTTGCCGACATGCCGCGGGTTGAGTTAACTGGCAACCCGTTGCGTCGTAATCTCGAAAGCGGCGACTGTTTGACGTTGCCTGCTGAGTTTTCAGCAGAACGTCCGATGCGGGTTTTGGTGCTTGGCGGAAGTTTGGGTAGCTTGCCGCTTAACCGAGGTGTGCCTGTTTCTCTAGGTAGTTTTACCGAAGAGCAAAAGAACCGAATACAGGTATTCCACCAATGCGGTGAACAGCATCTCGAGGCCACTCGACAAGCGTATTGGGAGAACCGGTTTGCTGCGGTGGAAATTCACCCATTCGTCGACGATATGAAGAGCGCTTACGCGGCGGCTGATCTTGTTATTTGCCGAGCCGGCGCGCTGACGGTGAGCGAGTTGGCGAGCCAGAAGCGGCCGGCTATTCTCATTCCCTTGCCCCACGCGATTGACGACCACCAAACCGCAAACGCCAAAACTTTGGCGAATATTGGCGCAGCGCAGCTGCTACCCCAATCCCGTCTTGATACCGGCGAGCTCGAAGGCTTTTTGATCGGCTATCTCGAGGCGCCGGGCCGATTGGCAGCAATGTCGCTGGCCGCGAGTCGTGTTTCCGCAGACAGTGCCACTCAGTCGGTGGCAAACGTACTCGAGGAGGTGGCCCGTGAGCGGCAATAATTCTTCCTCGATGCCGATGATGGATCGCATTCGCCGAATTTTTATGGTGGGTATCGGTGGCTCCGGGATGAGCGGTATTGCCGAGGTGCTTGCGCGTCTCGGATATGAAGTGGCTGGCTCCGATTTACAGGAGAGCCCTGTGCTCGATCGACTTCGAGATCTCGGCGTCGAGGTGCACATCGGGCATGACTCCGCCTATGTGCAAGAGGTCGATGTGCTGGTCACGTCGGGGGCTATTCAAGCGAACAATCCCGAGCTTGTCGCGGCCAAGGCGGCGCGTATTCCTGTAGTACCACGCGCTGAAATGCTGGCAGAGCTTATGCGGCATCGTTATGGCATCGCGGTGGCAGGTACCCACGGCAAAACCACGACAACCAGTTTGCTGGCATCCATTTTCGCCGAAGCGGGAGAGGATCCCACCTTTGTGGTGGGAGGCGTCTTGAACCGTGTGGGCAGCAATGCGGGCTTGGGTGAGGGTCGTTATCTGATCGTTGAGGCGGACGAGAGTGACGCGTCGTTCCTTCATCTATTACCGATGGTCAGTGTGGTGACCAATATCGAAGCCGATCACATGGAGCATTACGGCAGTGATTACAAGAACTACGAGAATGCATTTGTCGGGTTCTTGCATAACCTGCCTTTTTACGGTTTCGCAGTCATGTGTCTCGATGATCCAGGCGTTCGGGCTGTCATACCGCACATGACGAGACGCTTTATCAGTTATGGCCAGCACAAAGAGGCTGACTATCACATCAAGGACATCGTAACGCGCGGGCTGGAGTCCCAGTTCACAGTTTGTCGCCCAGGGGATCTCGCCGATTTAACCCTGACCCTGGCGATGCCGGGGCATCATAATGTGTTGAACGCCTCGGCAGCTGTGGCCGTCGCCTCGGAACTTGGCTTGGCTGATGACTCGATAAGTGTTGGTGTTGCCAATTTCGAGGGCGTGGGCCGCCGATTTACCATTATGGGAGAGATCCAATCGGCGGGTGGCACAGCACTTTTGGTAGACGATTACGGGCATCATCCCACCGAAGTGGCGGCTACCCTAGATGCGGCCGAGGCGGCATTCCCCGATCGCCGATTGGTGATGGTGTATCAGCCTCATCGCTACACCCGAACCCGCGATCACTATGATGATTTTGTGGCGGTGCTTTCCCGCTGCGAAGTCTTGGTGCTGCTTGATGTTTATCCTGCGGGCGAGGCGCTAATTCCAGGTGCGGATAGTCGTTCTCTGGCGCGCTCGATTAGACAACGCGGATTGGTAGATCCGGTCGTGGTAAGCGGCGTTAACGAAGTGCCGCCGGTGTTGAGTCACCTCCTGCAGGAGGGAGACCTGTTGTTAACGCAGGGAGCGGGCAACATCGCGCGACTCGCTCAGTCACTCAGCAAGTCAAAATCCGTGGAGCGATTGGTATGAGCACAGCCGACCTCCGCGATCGTTATTTTGGCGTGCTCTTGGGCGGAACCGCCGCCGAGCGCGATATTTCCCTCGAAAGTGGCGGCAACGTGGGCAGGTGTTTGGAGGCTGCGGGTGCGCGGGTGGCCTATGTTGACCCGGCCGAGCCTGGCTGGCCGGAGCAACTCCAGGATGTGGAGTTTGTTTTTAACTTGCTGCATGGGCCCGGCGGCGAGGACGGTACCCTGCAGGGCTTGCTCGACATCATGAAGTTGCCCTACAGCGGCTCAGGCGTCCTGGGGTCTGCGCTGACAATGGATAAAGTGAGAACAAAGTGGGTGTGGCAGGGACTTGGCTTACCCACCCCCGCTTTTGTCAATCTAAGCGAAACAAGTCGATGGCAGGACATTGTTGATGAACTGGGGGTGGTGTTTGTTAAACCCGCTCTCGAGGGCTCATCGATTGGAATGACCCGAGCGACGACCGCGGAGGAGTTGGCAGAGGCTTTTCAGGAGGCCCGCCGGTTTGGTACGCAGGTCCTTGCGGAACAGTACGTGGAAGGCAGTGAATACACCGTGGCTATTCTCGGTGATCGAGCGCTGCCCTCGATACGGATCCAGCCTGCATCGACGTTTTATGACTTCAATGCCAAATACCTCTCCGAGGAGACCCAGTTTTATTGTCCCTCGGGACTTAGCTCGCAGGAGGAGGCGGCCTTGGCGACCCTCGCACTGAGGGCTTTTGGTGCTGTGGGTGCCCAGGTGTGGGGGCGCGTAGATGCTATGCGCGATCCGGCGGGTGATTGGCAATTACTCGAGGTTAATACCATCCCAGGCATGACCAGCCATAGTTTGGTTCCGATGGCGGCGCAGGCGGCGGATATTGCGCTGCCCGCGCTATTGCATGAAATCTGGCAGCTGAGCCTGGAGGTGCGCAATGGCGCGTGAAGCCAGACGGCAAGCTGTCCGGAAAAGCCGGACGAGCGTTCCGAAAAGTTGGTGGCAAAAACTTCATCGGCTGTTGTTGCAGACCGCGGTGATCAGCGGCTGCCTTGGGGTTTTGGCTGCCGGGGCTTACAGCGCGAAGGTGCTTTACACCCTGCCCATCGAGCAGTTGGTCATCAATGGTGCTACTGAGAACGTTCCTGCAGAGGCGATAAAAACGTGGCTCGGCCCTGCCCTGGTGGGAGGTTTTTTTGCAGCCGACCTCGATGGGATTCGTGAAAACCTCGAGGGCAGACCCTGGATCTATGGGGCGACCGTGCGTCGGCAGTGGCCTGACACGGTGGTGGTATCGATTGTGGAGCAGCGTCCTATTGCACGCTGGGGCAGCCTCGGGTTTCTAAATCATGAAGGCGCCTACTTTGCGGGTGAACAATCGATTCTGGCGGAGGAGCTTCCCCAGCTTGTTGGCCCCAATGCGTCGACCGTAGACATGATGCGCCGCTACCAACAGGTCGAGAGTCTTCTGCAGCCTGTAGGGCTGCGGGTTGTCAGTCTCGAGCAGGACGATATCGGCCAGATTGATTTGGTACTCGACAACGGTATGCGCATCGCGTTCGGTGCCGATCATTTTTTACGGCGGTTACAGCGGTTCATTGTGTTGTGGCAGCAGCATCTTGAGGGTGAAGCGGTGGCTAATGTGGATATGCGTTATGCCCACGGGGCCGCCGTCGCTTTTCGGCAACAAACTCAGTTGGCCTTAACGGCTGTGAATGAACTTTCTCAAGAGGAAGTACGCTAATGGCTGTAATAACAGAAAAACGCATGATTGTTGGGCTGGATATTGGCACCTCCAAAGTGGTCGCAGTGGTTGGTGAAGTCGATCATGAGGGAGTCATTGAGGTCGTTGGTATTGGGTCCCACCCCTCTCGTGGGATGAAGAAAGGAGTGGTTGTCGATATCGAATCGACAGTCAACGCCATTCAGCGAGCGGTCGAGGAAGCTGAACTCATGGCGGGCTGTCAGATTCATTCGGTCTACGTAGGCATCGCGGGGAGCCACATCCGCTCCATGAACTCCCACGGTATTGTCGCCATCAAGGAAGGCGAGGTGGTACAGGCTGATGTAGAGCGAGTACTCGATGCCGCGCAAGCCGTCGCTATTCCTGCAGATCAAAAAGTCTTACATGTGCTGCCTCAGGAGTATTTGATCGATAACCAGGGAGGCATCAAGGAGCCCTTGGGTATGTCGGGGGTAAGGCTCGAAGCCAAGGTGCATCTCGTGACCTGTGCGGTCAACGCGGCGCAGAACATAGAGAAGTGTATTCAGCGTTGTGGGCTCGAGGTCGACGGCATCATCCTTGAGCAGCTCGCGTCGAGTTTTTCAGTAATCACAGGCGACGAGCGTGATCTCGGGGTTTGCATCGTGGATATCGGCGGTGGCACCTCTGACATCGCTATCTTTACTGATGGGGCTATTCGCCATACGGGCGTCATTCCAATCGCCGGTGATCAGGTCACCAACGATATCGCCATGGCACTTCGCACCCCCACCCAGCACGCCGAAGAAATCAAAATTCGCTACGCCTGCGCGTTAACGCAGCTGGCGGGCGCGGATCAAACCATCAAGGTTCCAAGCGTGGGTGATCGCCCCCCGAGAGACTTGTCACGGCAGTCTCTCGCGGAGGTGGTTGAGCCACGCTACGACGAATTGTTCACGCTTATACAGGCCGAGCTGAGACGCTCGGGCTACGAAGAGCTGATTCCGGCGGGGGTCGTCCTCACGGGGGGCACCTCCAAGATGGAAGGCGCGATGGAGCTGGCGGAAGAGATCTTTCACATGCCCGTGCGAGTGGGTGCACCCCAATACGCCCACGGGCTCAGCGACATCATCCGCAATCCGATTTATGCCACGGCTGTTGGTTTGTTGATTTTTGGTGCCAGAGACGAAGAGGGCGGAGCCCATTTGAAGGAGAGTCGTTTCAGCGCGGCAGGTTTATTTGATGGCGTGAAGGAGTGGTTCAGCCGGCACTTCTAGCCGGTCAAACCACTTGTCACGTTGTTAAGGGGAGAAGCCGATTTTTATCGGCGGTTGTTAAAAAAGGGGAGTAACTATGTTTGAGCTTGTTGATAGTGCGCCGCAAAGCGCGGTAATCAAGGTGGTCGGCGTCGGTGGCGGTGGTGGTAATGCCGTTCGACACATGATCGAAAATCATGTCGATGGCGTGGATTTTATTTGCGCCAATACTGACTCACAGGCGTTGTCCGATATCGAGGCAAAGACGGTGTTGCAAATAGGCACCGGTATCACCAAAGGCCTTGGGGCTGGCGCCAACCCAGATATTGGGCGAGCTGCCGCGATGGAGGATCGGGATCGTATAGCCGATGCTCTGCACGGCGCTGACATGGTCTTTGTAACGGCAGGTATGGGCGGTGGCACCGGCACCGGTGGAGCCCCCATTGTCGCCGAGGTAGCGCGGGAAATGGGTATTTTGACCGTGGCCGTGGTCACCCGCCCTTTTAATTTCGAAGGCAAAAAGCGTTCGAAAATAGCAGAAGAAGGTCTTCGGGAACTTCAGCAGCATTGTGACTCTCTAATAACGATACCCAATGAAAAGCTGCTGGAGGTGTTGGGCAAAAATACCAGTCTCTTGGATGCCTTCAGAGAGGCCAATGATGTACTTTTAGGGGCTGTCCAGGGAATTGCTGACCTGATTATCCGTCCCGGCATGATCAATGTGGATTTTGCCGACGTTCGGACAGTGATGTCAGAGATGGGATCCGCCATGATGGGAACCGGGCAGGCTTCGGGCGAGAACAGAGCGCGAGAAGCCGCGGAGCGTGCCATCAACAGCCCGCTTCTGGATGACATCAATTTGAGCGGTGCCCGGGGGGTGTTGGTAAACATCACGGCGGGGCTAGATTTATCACTCGGTGAATTTTCAGAGGTGGGCGATACCATCGAAGAATATGCCTCCGAGGATGCCACGGTAGTAGTGGGTACGGTAATCGATCCCGAGTTGACCGATACGTTAAAGGTCACCGTGGTCGCCACCGGACTGGCGTCAACTGAGGGGCGACCTTCTTTGGCGGTAGTCGACAGTAAGCCGGTGTCGGTCACCACGACAACGCCAGCCTACGATGAACAATATGATTTGCCACCAGCGACCCGGGCACGCGTAGCACAAGCCGGGGCAAGGGGACAGGCAGCGGCGCAGCCAGAGAGTGGCGCGGAGGAATATTTCGATATCCCTGCGTTTTTGCGTCGACAGGCGGACTGATCGACGATCATTGTCCGCCTCTCGGTAGGGTGAGGGTGAGACAATGATCAGACAGAGGACGTTGCGGAATCCGATCAAGGCGACTGGCATCGGTTTGCATACGGGCGAGAAAGTATTTCTCACCCTGAGCCCGGCTCCTATCGACAACGGTATCGTATTCCGGCGCACCGATCTCTCCCCCGCGCAGGACATCCCCGCCTGCGCGCAGAATGTCGGTGACACAACGCTCTCTACCAGTCTCGGTCTGGGTGAGGCAAAGGTTTCTACGGTCGAACACCTACTGTCGGCTATGGCGGGTTTGGGCATCGACAACGCGTTTGTCGATGTCACTGCGCCCGAAGTGCCTATCATGGACGGCAGTGCAGGCCCCTTCGTCTTCCTCTTGCAGTCCGCCGGCATTGAAGAGCAGCCTGCCGCCAAAAAGTTTATTCGCATCAAGCGGCCGGTCACGGTAACCGATGGTGATAAAGAGGCTAGCCTGTTGCCTTTTGAAGGGTTCAAAGTGTCGTTCTCGATCGACTTTGATCACCCGGTGTTCCATGACCGTTCGGCGTACGCCGAGATTGATTTTTCAGCCACTTCTTTTGTTAAAGAGGTGAGTCGCGCCCGCACCTTTGGCTTTATGCACGAAATTGAATATCTGCGCGCCAGGGGTTTGGCCCGGGGTGGCAGCGTCGACAACGCGATTGTCGTGGACGAGTTCCGTATTCTGAATCAGGATGGCCTTCGCTACGAAGACGAGTTCGTCAAGCACAAGGTACTCGACGCCATTGGCGATCTGTACCTTTTGGGGCATTCGCTGATTGGTGAATTCCGGGCCCACAAATCGGGACACGCGCTCAATAATGCCGTCTTACGTGCCCTGCTTGCCCAGGAGGACGCCTGGGAAATGGTGACCTTTGAGGATGCCTCGGTAGCGCCTATCTCCTACGTCACGGCACCGGCCGTCGCACTCGCCTAAACGCGCCCGACCGGTTGATTTAAACGCTATTTGGTGGACTTTCAGACTTTGCCGCAGGCCGTGACCGTGGCATAGTTCACCCTCTTTGATCCGAGCCCACTTTTTTGAAACTGATTCTTGTCCATAAAACCGCCGCATCCCGCAGTATTGCTGTCGGGCGCTGGTCTGTGGCTGTGCTTTCAGTCGTGTGCCTCGGGCTGCCTCTGGGGTTGATGGCGCTGGGTTACGAGTTGGGTCAGCGCCAGGGTGCGCACGAAGCTCAGGCGGAGCGTTTGAGCGCTGCGGAGCAGGTGGTGAGCCAGCGAGCGAAGGAACTGGCGCAGTTGTCCTCGGATGCTCGTCGCACTTTAGGGGCCATGACCCGCAAGTTGGCAGAACTCCAGGCTCGCGTGACGCGTCTGGACGCCCTCGGTACCCATATTACTGCGCTCGCTGGGCTCGATGGGGGTGAGTTCGATTTCACGACAGATCCTGCTCTTGGTGGCCCTTTGGTGGTGCCTCAGGTCGATGAGCTCGATCCGGCGGCCCTGTCACAGGACATGGCGTTCTTCAGCGCCACCCTCGATGACCGGGATACCCAGCTCGATGTGCTCGCGGGCCTACTTTTTGACGCAGAAGCTCAGGCCGAGGCCATCCCGTCGGGGCGTCCGATTACCTCCGGTTGGCTTTCTTCAGGTTACGGCTACCGCAAGGACCCCTTTACCGGTCAGCGGGCCTGGCACCAAGGTGTTGATTTCGCGGGTAAGGCTGGCGGAGAGGTTGTGGCGGTCGCCAGTGGTGTGGTGAGTTGGAGCGGCGAAAAGGCCGGCTATGGCACCATGATTGAAGTGGCCCACGGCGATGGTTTGGTCACACGTTACGGCCATAACGACGAAAATCTTGTCGAAGTGGGTGATCTCGTCCGCAAAGGGCAAGCGATCGCCCTCATGGGTAACACGGGCCGTTCCACAGGGCCCCACGTACATTTTGAGGTGTATAAGCACGGGCGCCCGGTAGACCCATCGAGCTATATTCGCCGCACACTCCGCTGAACCTGTCTGTCTTCCTGATTAAGCGGCCCGAGCCTAATCAAGGCATCGGGGGACTCTATCGTTACGCAAGATTACTTTCATGATAACTACAGCACTCAAAAAGATTTTTGGCAGTCGCAATGACCGCGAGTTAAAGCGCATCGGCAAAATGGTAAAGAGCATCAATGAGCTCGAAGCCGACTATGACGCTTTGAGCGACGATGACCTCAGAGCCAAGACCGAGGAATTTCGCGGTCGGGTCACCGCCGGTGCCTCCTTGGATCAATTATTGCCAGAGGCTTTTGCCGCTGTTCGAGCAGCCGGCAAGCGAACCCTTGGGATGCGTCACTTTGATGTCCAGTTGATTGGTGGCATCGCGTTACACGAGGGCAAGATCGCCGAGATGCGTACGGGCGAGGGCAAAACGTTAGTAGCAACATTGCCGGCATACCTCAATGCCCTATCGGGCAATGCGGTTCACTTGATAACCGTCAACGACTATCTCGCGGCACGTGATGCCGCCTGGATGGCTCCCATTTACGAGTTTTTGGGTATGACGGTTGGTGTTATTCAGTCGCGCCAGAATCCAGTCGAGAAGCGCAACGCCTATGCCAGCGATATCGTCTACGGCACGAATAACGAATTCGGCTTTGACTATTTGCGCGATAACATGGCGTTCAGTATGGCCGATAAAGCCCAGGGAACCCTGTCGTTTGCGGTCGTGGATGAGGTTGATTCAATTCTTATCGACGAGGCGCGGACACCGCTCATTATTTCAGGCGCCGCCGAAGACAGCTCGGAACTGTACCGCACCATTAACAAGCTGATCCCAAAACTCTCCCCTGAACTTGAAGGTCAGGAGGGTGATTACACCGTGGATGAAAAGCAGCGCCAGATCGAGCTGACCGAAGCGGGTCACGAAAAAATTGAAGAGATGTTAATGACGGCAAAGTTGCTCGCTGAGGACGACAGTCTCTATGCCGCCACCAATCTGGGTTTGCTGCATCATGTGCACTCGGGATTGCGGGCTCACGTCCTGTTTCAGCGCGACGTCGAGTACATTGTGCAGGACGGGCAGGTCGTACTCATCGACGAGCACACGGGTCGGACCATGCCGGGTCGACGACTCTCCGAGGGCCTGCATCAAGCGATTGAGGCCAAAGAGGGTGTGAATATACAGAGCGAGAGTCAGACGCTTGCTTCCACCACCTTCCAGAACTACTTCCGCCTGTACGACAAGCTGGCGGGTATGACTGGGACCGCCGATACTGAGGCGTTTGAATTCAGGCAAATTTATGGCTTGGAAGTCCTAGTGATTCCCACCAACAAGCCAATGACTCGTAACGACCTCAACGACCTGGTTTATCTCACTCGCGAAGAAAAGTTTGACGCTATCGTGGAGGACGTCAAATCCTGCATCGAAAATAAAGCGCCGGTGCTGGTGGGTACGGCTTCGGTAGAGACCTCTGAGGAGTTGTCAGAGCGCTTCAAAAAATCGGGCATCGAACACAAGGTACTGAACGCAAAGTACCACGCGCAGGAAGCGGAGATCATCGCGCAAGCCGGTCGCCCCGGGGTGGTTACGATTGCAACCAACATGGCTGGTCGGGGAACCGACATCGTCTTGGGTGGCAATTTAGAGGCAGAACTTGCCGCCGCGGGGGAAGCCGACGACGCGGCTAAAGCGAAAATACGTAGCGAATGGGAGGCGCGCCACGACGGCGTTCTCGAAGCCGGTGGGTTGCATATTTTGGGCACCGAGCGCCACGAGTCTCGACGCATCGATAACCAGCTACGGGGTCGCGCGGGGCGTCAGGGTGATCCGGGGGTCTCTCGGTTTTACCTGTCCCTTGAGGACAATCTGATGCGTATTTTTGCCTCAGATCGGGTCAAGAGTTTTATGCAGGCTCTGGGCATGGAAAAGGGAGAGGCCATCGAACACAAGATGGTGACCAACGCGATCGAAAAAGCCCAGCGCAAAGTAGAGGGACGCAACTTCGACATTCGAAAGCAGCTGCTTGAATACGATGATGTGGCCAATGATCAACGTCGCATCATCTACCGGCAGCGCGATCAGTTATTGGGCGAGGAGGAGGTCTCCGAGATGATCACGCAGATTCGATCAGACGTGGTGAACGGCGCCATCGATGCGTTTATTCCGCCCATGAGCGTGGAAGAACAGTGGGACGTCCCCGGTCTTGAGCGCCAGCTGGAGGCTGAGTTCGCGGTGACCATGCCACTTCAGGCTTGGCTTGAAGAGGACACCACGCTGCACGAAGAGTCCCTGCGCGAGCGGATCGTCGAAGAAGTTCAGGCTGCCTACGATGCCAAGGTCAATATGGTGGGCGACAACATCCGCCAGCTGGAAAAACAGATTATGCTACAGGTGCTCGATACGCTGTGGAAAGAGCATCTCGCGACAATGGATCAGCTGCGTCAGGGTATCCATCTGCGCGCTTACGCCAATAAGAATCCTAAGCAGGAGTACAAGCGGGAGTCGTTTGCCCTGTTTGAATCCCTGCTTGATCGTTTGAAATACGAGGTGATTCGTTTTCTGAGCCATGTCCAGGTGCAGCGTCAGGACGAAGCTCAGGAAATTGAGCGGCGTCGCCGCGAGGCCGCAGCGAAGCAGCAGATCGCCTTTGAGCACGCCCAGGCATCGGCGGTGGCGCAGGCCGGCGAGGGTGTCGACGCCGCGCCAGTGGAACCCGAAAAACCGCAAACAATCGTGCGTAATACGCCCAAAGTGGGCCGCAATGATCCCTGTCCCTGTGGTAGCGGCAAGAAGTACAAGCAGTGTCATGGAGCGCTGGGGTAATGGCAATTCGCGTTCCGGGGGTGCGCCTGGGTGTGGCGCAGGCGGGTATTAAAAAGTCAGCCAAAGATGACCTGATCTTGATTGAGCTTGCCCCGGGATCCGTGGTGGCCGGGGTTTTTACTCAAAATGCCTTTTGCGCCGCACCCGTGCAGCTGGCACGCGCACATCAGGCCAAGACTCAGGGGAAAATCTGTTACTGGCTGATCAACACGGGTAATGCCAATGCCGGAACGGGTGAGGCAGGCATGCTCGCCGCGCAACGGAGCTGTACCGAGCTTGCAGCGCTAACCGAAACGGACGAGACGGGGGTTATGCCATTCTCGACGGGTGTGATCGGCGAGCCACTGCCAATTGAACGCCTCTGTGACGCCTTGCCTGTAGCAATTGAAGATCTTTGTGAAGACGGATGGGAGCGTGCAGCGGCAGCTATCTTGACCACGGATACAAGGGCGAAATTGGCCTCTCGCGAAATCAAGGTATTCGGTAAGACCGTGACGCTTGCCGGCATGGCCAAGGGGGCCGGGATGATCTGTCCGAACATGGCAACCATGTTGGCCTATGTCACCACGGATGCCCATGTTGACGTCCTGTTGTTGCAAACCTTAACGCAGCGTGCGATCGACGCGAGCTTCAATCGTATTACGGTCGATGGTGACACATCGACCAACGATGCGGCAGTGGTAGCGGCTACGGGTGTTGCGGCGGTGGAGATTACGGCAAACAATGCCGACGTCTTGGCCGACTTTGAGACTGCACTCACTGATCTCTGTCTTGAGCTTGCTCAAGGGATCGTGCGTGATGGCGAGGGCGCAACGAAGTTTGTTGAGGTGGCTATTGATGGCGGAAAGACGGCCGAGGAGTGTGATCGGGTGGCTTATACGATCGCCCATTCCCCCCTCGTCAAGACAGCGCTGTTTGCGAGTGATCCGAACTGGGGTCGCTTGCTTGCTGCGATTGGACGTGCGGGTCTGAGTGAGTTGGATGTTGAGAAGGTGACGATTCGTATTAATGATGTGTTGATTGCCGAGGGTGGTGCGCGGGCGGCGAGCTATACCGAAGAAGCGGGTGTCGCTGCGATGGCACCTACCGACTTGCGAGTCCAGATTGATTTAGGGCGCGGTGCGGCGTCATCGGTGGTCTGGACCACTGACTTCTCTTACGACTACGTCAAGATCAACGCGGAGTACCGGACCTGAATGGCCCAAGTTGTTCATGTTGCTGCAGGGGTTCTAACCGATAGCGGTGGACGCGTGTTGATTGCTAGACGCGCAGCCGCAAGTCATCAAGGGGGTCTGTGGGAGTTCCCCGGTGGCAAGGTCGAGCCCACCGAGTCTGGAGCGCAAGCCTTAGCGCGCGAGCTGGCTGAAGAACTTGGTGTTGAGGTTTTGGACTCCGAGCCCCTCATGCAAGTGGAACACGATTACGGTGACAAGTCGGTGTTGCTCGACATCTATCGTGTAAACCGCTGGACCAATGAGCCCCGGGGTTGCGAGGGGCAGCCTTTGGCATGGGTCATGCCCGAAGCGCTAGATGACTATGCGTTTCCGGCGGCCAATCAGCCCATCGTACTACGACTTCAGGGTGCCGGCGCGTAGCAGCAGCTCGGCGTGTAAGCCGTCTACCCGTTGGTGCAGGTCTTCCAGCGACGTGCTGTTGTCGATAACAATATCCGCCTGTTGTAAACGCTCTTCACGGGCCATCTGCGCGGCCATGATTTGTTGAACCAGCTCGGCGCTGTTGCCGTCCCGCGCCATCGTGCGCCTTAGCTGGGTTTGCTCCAACACGTCCACAACCACGGTTATATCGGCAAGGGTATTCTGCTTGGCTTCCAATAACAGTGGCGAGCTCAGGACTACGTAGGGAGAGGTTGCTGCCAGCAGCTGTGCCCGTATCTCCTCGCGAATAGCTGGATGCGTGACGCCTTCCAGCCACTGTCGTTCCTCGGGGTTTTCGAACACGATTTTTCGAAGCGCTGTGCGATTTAACGAGCCGTCTTCCTGAATAACCAACGCGCCAAAATGCGCGGCGATAGCAGCGAGGGCAGGTTGTCCAGGCTCCACTACCTTGCGCGCGACCACATCCGCATCCACGATACAAATGCCGAGGGCTTCGAGCCGATCGGTGACGGCAGACTTGCCGCTGCCGATGCCTCCCGTGATACCTACAATAAAAGCCACCGCCACTTCCGTTCAGAGGCCGAGGAGAGCGTAATACTGAGTCGTGAGCGCTTCGCCGTAAAAAAGCGTTAGCAAACCCGCGCCCGCGAGATAGGGACCAAATGGCATAGGCGCATCCCGCTTGTGACGGCGCAGGATCACTAAGCTGATACCCACGAAGGCGCCGACAAACGACGACAAAATAATGATCAGCGGCAGCGCTTCCCAGCCGAACCAGGCACCGAGTGCAGCCAGTAATTT
>Ga0181564_10000076_pt1 | contig 70703 bp, 62 predicted proteins | sample 011ome_24_FD_134512 | JGI IMG/M metagenome (GOLD analysis project Ga0181564, IMG submission 134512) | Coastal salt marsh microbial communities from the Groves Creek Marsh, Skidaway Island, Georgia - 011513CT metaG (megahit assembly) | ecosystem: Environmental > Aquatic > Marine > Intertidal... | reverse complement strand
CTTACCGCGGGGCAAGATCAGGCGTTCGCCGAGATCGAAGCCGACCTAGGTCGCGAGACTCCCATGCTGAGATTACTGCAGGGGGACGTGGGTTCGGGCAAGACAGTGGTGTCAGCGCTGAGTGCATTAAAGTGCCTGGCTAGCGGGTATCAGGTGGCGCTAATGGCCCCCACAGAGATACTGGCCGAGCAGCATTACGACAATTTCAGGGCGTGGTTTGAGCCATTAGGTATAGCGGTCGAGTGGCTTAGTGGGAAAACTAAAGTCGCACAGCGTAAGCAAGTGCTTACTAGCCTTGAAAACGGCGACTGCCAGGTGCTGGTGGGCACCCATGCCCTGTTTCAGGACAAGGTGAATTACCGCGCCCTGGGCCTGGTAATCATCGACGAACAGCATCGTTTCGGCGTACATCAACGCCTGTCGCTGCGAGACAAGGCTGCGGTGAAAAATCTAAGCCCACACCAGTTAGTTATGACGGCAACTCCAATCCCCCGCACCCTGGCCATGAGCGCCTATGCCGACCTTGATTGCTCGGTGATTGCGGAGCTTCCCCCGGGCCGCATGCCCGTGAATACCGCGCTGGTTTCAAACACCCGTCGCGATGAAGTCACCCAGCGTATTCAGCAGGCCTGCGCGTCAGGCCACCAGGCTTACTGGGTCTGTACCCTGATTGAGGAGTCGGAGCAACTTCAGGCCCAGGCCGCTGAGGTCACTGCAGAACAACTGCAAAAGCAGCTGCCGGAGCTCCGCATTGGCCTGATTCACGGTCGCATGAAAGCCGCTGACAAACAGCAGGTGATGCAGGAATTCAAAGCTGGTAACACCCAGTTATTGGTGGCAACCACTGTCATCGAAGTCGGTGTAGATGTTCCCAATGCCAGCCTCATGGTTATTGAGAACCCGGAACGCCTGGGCCTGGCCCAGCTCCACCAGCTCAGAGGAAGAATTGGCCGCGGCAGCGTGCAGAGCCACTGCATCATGCTCTATCAGACCCCGCTATCAGAAAACGGCAAGCAGCGGCTCGCGGTCATGCGAGAAAGCACCGACGGTTTCTATATTGCAGAGAGGGATCTGGAACTCAGGGGACCTGGCCAAGTGCTTGGCACCCAGCAGACTGGTTTGATGACATTTCGGGTCGCAGATATCGGTAGAGATTCTTCAATGCTGGATGATGTAAAGCGAGTTTCTGAAAAGCTCTCTGCGGATTATCCAGACGCCGTCGATCCCCTGGTTAATCGCTGGGTTGGTGAACGCATGCAGTTCGTCAATGTCTAAGCTGGAATTGATTGGAATGTTTGTCGATTCAACCCTGGCAACTCCCGTTCTCTTCCTAGTCTGAATTTATGACGTATGGAAATTGCTCCCTGTGGTGGTGCGACGAAAAATAGAAGCCGCCAATCCAAACGATCAAAACAAGCTGTTCACAAATCATCTGGAACATACCCAAAGAAGTTGGCATAGCCATGAAGTATCAGCATTAGCCCTACGATGCGGGTAAGCACAGCGCCCACCCAACTCTGGTCTTTATGGCACTACGACTGCTGCGTCAGCATGAAATCGGAAAGGCTTCTGAAGAAGAAATTCCCAAATTTCTAGTCGAGCGCTTCGAGCTAGATCCGGAAGAGGTAGAGCGCGTTGTCGAAAAAGTGTTGGAGTCTAACGACGACATCGTCGCGATAGCAATCACCTCTCCGTCCTAAGTGGCTCTAATAAAACCTGACGCTCTGCGGCAGCAGAGTGTCTATCACGTCCGAAATCTTTTATCCTACGCGCTTGTTTTCTGTTGCTTAATTCCGAATAGTGCGTGCATGGCAAATGCTCTAACGTCAGCCTGGTCAAAACTAGTCTCTGGGTTTCAAACTAGGTTTGTAACCCGGTTACGCGCCAGGTTCCCCGAATTCTTTGGTAAACTCCCAGCCTTTGTGCAACTGACGCGCCTGGACAGGCCTATCGGTATTCTGTTGCTGCTATGGCCCACTATCGGTGCCCTATGGATTGCCGCCGAAGGCTTTCCCAGCCTTTCCTTACTGCTGATATTCAGCTTTGGAACTGCGGTCATGCGTTCCGCGGGCTGCTGCATTAATGACTATGCTGATTACAAAATTGATGGGCATGTAGACAGAACCGTAAATCGACCTCTCGCTCGAGGAATCCTGACCCGAAAAGACGCCATGGCGTGTTTTATGTTTCTCTCGGCCATTGGTTTCTTCCTGGTTTTGCTAACGAACTGGACCACCGTGCTATTGTCATTCGGGGCTATCATCGTTATTTCTATCTATCCATTCATGAAGCGGTTAAGCAATTTACCGCAGCTAGTGCTGGGGGTGGCATTTTCATGGGGAATACTAATGGCGTTTACTGCGGTAACAGGTGCCGTAACCGCTGCGGCAATACTGCTTTTTGTCGCCAATGCTCTTTGGACTATTGCCTACGATACTCAGTACGCAATGGTTGATCGAGAATTCGATAAGGAAATAGGGGTCAAGTCTACCGCGATATTGTTCGGCGACGCCGACAAGGTGATTATCGCCATGCTGCAGGTTATGTTTGTGTTGGCGATGTACCTGGCAGGCCAGCGCTTTGATCTAGGCACCGCCTATAATCTGTCTTTGCTGATTGCCAGCGGGCTGCTCGCCTACCAGCAGTACCTGATTCGTGAGCGTACACCAGGGCAATGCTTCAAAGCCTTCCTCAACAATAACTGGGTAGGCGCTGTAATCTTCGTCGGCATCGCACTTAGCTACTTCTAAGCGGCATGTTCAACAGAACAGACCGCTTAGAAAACGAATTCAGCTGCTGAGCAGGGTGATCAGGTGAATGCCTGAATGCCGGTCTGGGCTCGCCCCAGAATAAGCGCGTGAATATCCTGGGTTCCTTCGTAGGTATTGACGACTTCCAGGTTCTGCGAGTGACGCATGACTGGGTATTCATCAGAAATACCGTTACCACCCAGCATGTCGCGCGCCTCACGTGCCGCATCCAGCGCTTTCAGGCAGGAATTGCGCTTTAGCAGAGAGATAAGTGGCGGTGCGAGCTTACCTTCATCGCGCAAGCGACAGGCCTGCAGACAACCCTGCAAGCCGAGAGAGATATCGGTCTGCATCTGCGCCAGCTTTTTCTGAATCAATTGATTCGCGGCCAGGGGCTTTCGGAATTGTTTGCGATCAAGCGTATATTGTAGTGCAGCATGCCAGCAGGTCTCTGCAGCGCCTAGCGCACCCCAGGCGATGCCAAGGCGGGCTGAATTCAGGCAGCTAAAGGGCCCATTGAGCCCCTGCGCCAGAGGCAGCTTGTTTTCTTCCGGGACGAAAACTTCGTCCATCACAATCTCGCCCGTAACCGAAGCACGCAGGGCAAGCTTGCCCTCTATCTTCGGCGCGCTCAGACCATCCATTCCTTTATCCAGGATGAACCCCCGGATAACGCCATCGTCGTCCTTGGCCCACACGACGAAAACATCTGCAATCGGTGAGTTGCTGATCCAGTTCTTGGCGCCGGATACACTGTATCCGCCCGCGACAGATTTGGCGCGGGTTATCATGGAGCCCGGATCGGAGCCATGATCTGGCTCAGTTAGGCCGAAACAGCCGATATACTCGCCGGATGCGAGCTTTGGCAGGTATTTAGCCTTCTGCTCTTCGCTGCCAAACGCATTGATCGGGTGCATGACCAGACTGGATTGCACAGACATCATGGAGCGGTAGCCAGAATCAACGGCTTCGATCTCCTTGGCAATGAGGCCATAGCAGACATAGTTCATGCCGGCACAGTCGTAGCCTTCAATCATGGGACCAAGCAGGCCCAGCTCCCCCATCTCCCTGAAGATCGCGGGGTCTGTGACTTCGTTGCGGTAGGCCTCTTTTACGCGCGGGAGCAACTTGTTCTGCGCATACTGCCGTGCGGTATCCCGCACCATACGCTCATCCTCGCTAAGTTGTTCTTCCATGAGGAATGGATCCTGCCAATTAAATGGCACGTCGTCTTGTCGAACCGACATTCTGCTCTCCTGCGGGTTAATGATCGGCCCGGCGGCAAGCGCCGGGCGCAGTATTCTATCAAATTAGCAGCTTTTTAACGAAGACTGTATCCCCATGAATCTGACAAGAGCGCACCAGAGTTTGCCCGCTAAATTGCCCGTTTTGGGGCCTTTTTCCGGGACGCCGAATCGTGGAGAAGATAGAATACGCCGCCATGGATGTATCCTACATACTCGACTCATTAAATGAGCAGCAACGGAATGCGGTAGCGAGCCCCGCCCAGAGCCTGCTTGTGCTGGCCGGCGCAGGCAGCGGCAAGACCCGGGTTCTTGTCCACCGAATCGCCTGGTTGCTCCAGGCCGAACATGTCTCACCTTTTTCGATCCTGGCGGTGACTTTCACCAACAAAGCGGCGCGGGAGATGCGCGGCAGAATCGAAGAGCTCATGGAGCAGTCTTTCGGCGGCATGTGGGTCGGGACTTTTCATGGCCTGGCCCACCGTCTTCTGCGCAGCCACTGGCAGGAAGCCGGATTGCCTGAAGATTTTCATATCCTCGATGCGGATGACCAATTGCGGCTGATCAAGAGGATTAACCGAACCCTCCAGATTGATGAAGAAAGGTGGCCCGCCAAACAGTGCCAATGGTACATCAACTCCCAAAAGGATGAGGGTCTTCGGGCTGACAACATCGAACACTTCGATGATGACTACACCAGGACCATGCTTGACATTTACAAGGCCTACGAAGAGGCCTGCGACCGCGGCGGCATGATCGATTTCGGCGAGATACTGCTGCGGGCGCACGAGCTGTGGCTGAAGAACCCGCAGATTCTGCAGCACTATCAACAGCGCTTTCAGTACGTGTTGGTGGATGAATTTCAGGACACCAATACGATCCAGTATGCCTGGTTAAGAGTCCTGGCGGGTGCTGGCAACCAGCTAATGGTAGTGGGTGATGATGACCAATCCATTTATGGCTGGCGCGGCGCGCGCATCGAAAACATTCAACAGTTTGGCAGCGACTTTCCTGACTCAGATATCGTGCGTCTCGAGCAAAATTACCGATCGACCTCCAACATTCTCAACGCAGCCAACAAGCTAATTGCCCATAACCAGGGCAGGCTCGGCAAAAACCTGTGGACCGACGGGGCCGAAGGCGAACTTATAAGCCTCTATGAAGCATTCAATGAGCAAGACGAAGCGCGCTTCATCGTGGACCGATTGCAGGATTGGTTCAATGGCGGTAACCGCCGCTCGGATGCAGCGATTCTCTATCGCTCGAACGCACAATCCCGCGAACTGGAAGAAGCGCTACTCAGAGTAGGTATGCCGTATCGAATCTATGGCGGCCACCGCTTCTACGAGCGGCTTGAAATCAAGAATGCGCTGTCGTATCTGCGCCTGTTGGTGAATCGCCATGACGACACCGCGGTAGAGCGAATAATTAACGTACCAACGCGAGGTATCGGCGGGAAGACTATCGACACCATTCGCCAGGTCGCCAGGGAACACAATTGCTCGCTGTGGCAGGCCTGCGTCGAAGCAGTGAATCAAACCCTGTTGAGCTCTCGCGCATCGAATGCTGTGCTGGCATTCCTGCAGCTGATCGATGAGATGTCAAAGGCCTGTGAACCGCTAGAGCTGCATGAAAAAGCGGCTTATATCGTGAAACACAGCGGCCTGGTACAGCATCATGAGAAAGAGGGGGGTGAGAAGGCGCGGGCACGGATCGAAAATCTTGAGGAGCTGATAACCGCTACCAGCAGTTTCGATGACCCCGGCATGGACGGAGAAGAAATTGACGTCAGTGCCAGCACCTTCCTCGCGGCTTTTCTCGATCAGGCTTCGCTGGATGCCGGCAATACCCAGGCAGAAGAGAGTGAAGATGCGGTGCAGCTGATGACTTTACATTCAGCCAAGGGTCTGGAGTTTCAGCTGGTATTCCTGACAGGTCTGGAGGAGGGCTTGTTTCCTCACAAGATGTCGATGGATAACCTGGCCGGGCTGGAAGAAGAACGGCGCCTTTGTTATGTGGGTATCACCCGCGCCAAGAACAAGCTTTACATGAGCTATGCCGAATCGCGCCGCATGCATGGCGATGTGAACCTATGCCGTCCTTCTCGTTTTATTAAAGAAGTGCCCAACGCGCTGGTCGAAGAAGTGCGGCTAAAGACCACCATAAACCGCAGCCACATGCCCAGTCGAGGCGGAGTGGCGCTAGGCCACAAATCTGCACATGGCGCAGAAGTTCCGGAGACACAGATTTCACTCGGCCAACGTGTTGCCCATGGCAAATTCGGTGAAGGGGTCGTTCTTAACTACGAAGGGCAGGGCAGTAATGCTAGAGTCCAGGTAAACTTCGATGCAGTAGGAAGCAAGTGGCTGGTCCTGTCTTATGCCAAACTTGAAGTGCTAGGCTGAGTCTGGCAGCTACTAAATTACAAAACCAAGAGTGCGCTAATGCCAATTAACTTGAACAAGTTTCTATTTATAATCTTTGTTTCGTTCACGCTTGTTGCCTGCGGCGGTGAAAACGGTGGCGCTTCTCAGAGTGCCGCCTCAGCAAACGGTTCTACCGCATCCGCGACGACTGCCGAGCAGGAAGTCTATGAGTGGAAGATGATTACTTCCTGGCCCAAGAATCTGCCGGCCCTTGGCACGTCGCCTGAATACTTCGCGGATATCGTAGAAACCATGAGCAACGGTCGCTTGAAGATTCGGGTCTATGGAGCAAACGAACTGGTTGGCGGATTGGAAGTATTCGATGCGGTTTCCCAAGGAGTCGCTGAGATTGGGCATACCGGGGCATACTACTGGCAAGGAAAGATACCTGGCACTCCTTTCTTTTCCTCTATCCCTTTTGGCATGACCAGCTATGAACAAAACGCCTGGCTGCGTTTCGGTGGCGGCAATGAGCTGTGGCGCGAGATCTATGCGCCCTTCAACTTGATTCCCGTGCGCGGGGGTAACTCTGGCACCCAGATGTTCGGTTGGTTCAATAAGGAGATTAACTCCCTGTCCGACTTGCAGGGCCTGAAGATGCGGATCCCAAGCCTTGGTGGTGAAGTGTTTCGGCGCGCCGGTGGTGTGCCAGTAACTATGCAAGTGAGCGAGGTCTTCACCGCACTGCAGACAGGCGCTCTCGATGCCACCGAGTTTGTGAGCCCCTATAATGATTTGGCTGCAGGCTATCACACGGTAGCGGACTACTACTATTACCCGGGTTGGCATGAGCCCGGCTCCACCCTGGAAACCCTGTTCAACAAAGAGCGCTTCGAAGCCCTGCCGGAAGACCTGCAGGAAATCTTGTTGGCTGGTGCCGAAGTCATGAATCAGGCCCTGCTAGATGAGCTGATGGCTAAGAATAACGAGGCCCTGAGGACCCTGGTAGAAGACCATGGTGTCGAGATGCGGCGCTTGCCTGATGATGTGCTGATCGAACTACGCCGCTTGTCAGATGACGTGGTGCAGGAACTCGCGGCATCAGATGAAATCACGCGCCGGATTTATGAGTCCTGGAGCAGTTTCCGAAATGGTGTCATGAACTACAACAGCATAGCGGAAGAGGCGCTTATTGAAGCCCGCAAACTGCCCTTAAACTAACTGAGATTGGGAAAATTTAAATCAGGCCTCTGGTAATGGTCTCGGCTTACCAGAGCCATCAATCGCCACGAATACGAATAGTCCGTCAGCTACCTTGATGCCGTCACTCTGATTCACCCGCTGCCAGGTCCAAACGTCCACCGCAATATGCACAGAGGTGCGGCCTTTTTTTACCACCCGGCAATAGCAGCTCACCGTGGCTCCTACCTTTACCGGACTAAGAAAGCTGACGTTTTCAATGGCAACCGTTGCCGATCGGCCACCGGTTACTTGCTTACTGATGATGCCGGCAGCAAGGTCCATTTGCGACACCAACCAGCCACCGAATATATCTCCATTGGCATTTGTATCTTTTGGCATTGCCAGGGTTTGTAAAGCCAACTCTCCCTCGATCTCGGGGTTCTCGGACATGCTTTAAACCTGAATAGTGAAAACGAATTATTGATTAAGCACTGATGGCAGCCAGGTTGCTAGTCCTGGCTGAAAGGCAAGCAAGATCAGCAACAGTAGCTGCAAGATAACGAAAGGAATCACACCGCGATAGATATCGCCTGTTGCCACTTCGGCTGGCGCTACACTGCGTAAATAGAACAGCGAGAAACCGAACGGCGGGGTAAGAAAAGACGTCTGCAGATTGATTGCAATCATCACACCCAGCCAGACTGGGTCCAGCCCCATTCCCAATAGCACCGGGCCAACGAGCGGAACCACCATGAAGGTAATTTCGATAAAGTCCAGGATGAATCCCAGCAGAAAGATTACCAGCATGACCACCAGGGTCGCCCCCACTACTCCTCCCGGCATGATGGCAAAAAGCTCTTCGATCAATTCCTCACCGCCGAAGCCACGAAAAATAGACGAGAAAATCGTCGCTCCCACCAGGATCAGGTACACCATGGAGGTAATTCGAGTGGTCTCAATGGCGACTTTATGCACTACAGGCAGGTTAAGCACGCGTCTGCTCGCCGCCAGCGCCATGGCACCGAGAGCACCAACCGACGCTGCCTCCGTTGGTGTTGCGATACCCATCAGGATCGAGCCCAAAACGGCAACCATCAGGAAGACCGGTGGAAACAGACCTTTTAGCAGCGCCGTCAAAAGATCGCTCTCTTGGGCACCATCGGTTTCAGCGCCAGGCGCCAACTCTGGTTTCACCATGGCAACCATAAAGACATAAAGACCATAGGCGATCACCAGCAGCAAGCCAGGAATAATGGCCCCGGCGAACAGGTCGCCGATAGAAACAAAGTCCGGCGCGAACACGCCAGCATTCAGCTGTGATTGCTGGTAGGCATTGGAGATTACCTCCCCGAGCAGCACCAGACAGATAGATGGCGGGATGATTTGCCCCAGGGTTCCGGTGGCGCATAGCGTGCCGCAAGCGAGTGCCGGCTGATAGCCCGCTCGCAACATGGATGGCAAGGACAAAATACCCATGGTAACAACGGTGGCACCGACTATGCCGGTACTGGCCGCCAGCAACATGCCGACCAGGATAACGGAAATACCAAGCCCTCCAGGCAGCCCTCGGAAAACCACTTCCATGTTCTTAAGCAGGTCCTCGGCGATGCGAGATTTCTCCAGCATCGAGCCCATGAACACAAATAAAGGCACAGCAAACAGATTCTGATTAACCAGAATGCCATAGATACGGTTGGGGATCAGGGAGATAAATGCGGGATCAAACACACCGGCAATTTCGCCAATGCCGGCAAATAAAAGTGAGACACCTGCCAGGGTGAGTGCCACGGGATAGCCTGCCATCAGAAACAAACACACGACAAGAAACAGGATTAACGGTAAGTACTCAGCCAAGCTTATTCTGCCCCGGGAGAATTACTGGCATCGTTGGTCGCTGCTGTACCAAGGATTTGCTGTAACGACTTCATCGCCTCTGCTATGCCCTGAATAATTAACAGCAAGGGAAGCACTAGCAGGGATGCTTTGAGCAAATAAACATAGGGGAGTCCGCTAGACTCAGCGGATCCTTCCCGAATGCGCCAGGAAACCGCAACATAGTCCCAGCTTGCCCAAATGATGAAACCCGCTGTCAGACTCAAAAAGATGCCTGTGCCCAGCAGATCGATCAGTCCACGAGCCCTGGGCGAAAGCCGGTTATAAAACACATCAACCCTGACATGACCCTGTTGCTTGAGAGTGTAGGCAGCACCGAAAGTGAAAATCAGCGCATTGAGATACATGACGGACTCTTGCAGGGCGATGGAGCCGACCTGGAAGGCATAGCGCAAGACCACAATCAGGCCCATGACCAAAACCATGGCCAGTGCCAGCCAGGAGATCCACCGTCCCAAGCTTTCGTTTAATGTATCTATTAGTCTAATCAGGTTTTTCATAACGCACTCGAAGCCGCGATATGATGCCACAAACCCAAGGATAAACTTACATAAATGAGACGCGGAGAAGTTGGTAGCTGAGCACCAGCAGAGCTAGGCTTAGCAGCAGAAAAGCGGCGCCAACTACCCACATGCCACCGCGGCGAATCCGCAGGGGCAGGCGCTGATGCCAGCTTTTGCCGGTAACCACTGGTGGCGGCACATGCAGAAACAGTTGGCTCAGACTATATAGAACCAGAAACCAGAGACAGCCCATGAAGGAGAACAGTAGCCATGAGTCATCGGCTACCCATGGATTTTCCACCAGGCTAAGCACAACGCCCACACCACAGAAACCCGCGAGGATAAGCAATAGACCCTGAATCCGGCTTAAAACCTTAGCAATTCTCTGCAGTCGCTCTATCATAGGCACCCATCATAAATGCTGAGCCTAAGATCTGCCTACTTCAGACTGGTTTATTAACAATCCCAAATATTTGATGTCTAGTTATGGATGACACCGCTAAGAAACTTGAACTGCCTTTCATGGCTGGCCTCAACCCCATGGGCGAGCCCGTTTTCGAAAGTCTGCAGGCCGAATTGCTGGATGAGCAAAGCAATCGCGTCCGCCTGCTAAAGTCCCCGCTACTCTCGAGGAGCCTGGCCGCCGGTGACATTCTGCGAATTATCAATCCCAATACCGCAGAATACGAGATGGAACGCCGCAGCGGTAATCTGTCTGTGCGGGTGTTTCGTAAGTCCAGACTGAGCGAGTTGGAAGAACATCTCACCTCCGCGATCGAGAAGCTAGGCGGCTCGCTGGATTTTGATTCCGAGCGAGCCCTGGTCTACAGCATTCATGTCTCGCTCGGGTTTGGCAAGATTGAAGAATTGCTCAATAACGCCTGCGAAAAGTACCCGGATTCAGTTTGGTACTATGGCAATGTCTACGATCCTAAAGATGGAACTACGCCGCTCAATTGGTGGCATGAATTTGATAATCAGGAATAAGCTTTATGTTAATGGTGGTCTCACCCGCAAAATCTTTGGACTTCGAAACCCGGCCAGGGACACGAAAGTTTTCGCAACCAGAGTTTCTCAAGGAATCCAATGCTCTGGTAAAGGATCTTAGGAAGCTTGAGCCCGATGATCTGTCGGAGCTTATGGATATCAGCCCTTCGCTTGCGGAAGAAAACCACCGCCGCTTTGCCAATTGGCACACGCCTTTCGATCTAAAGAACTCCAAGCAAGCGATTTTTGCCTTCAAGGGCGATGTCTATCTCGGCCTGCAGGCCGAAGACTTCGGTACGGCTGATCTGAATTTTGCACAGAAGCACCTGCGTATTCTTTCCGGTTTATACGGGGTTTTACGCCCGCTCGACCTGATGCAGCCTTACCGGCTGGAGATGGGCAGGAAATTTGGCGTTAACGGTGCAAAAACCCTGTATGAGTTTTGGGGAGCAAAGCTAACCGACCAACTCAATGCTGAGTTCGAGTCCCAGTCCTCCAAGAAAAACGTACTGATTAACCTGGCTTCGAATGAATATTTCAATTCAATCCAGACCAAGGGGCTAGACGCCGAAATCATCACACCGGTCTTCAAAGACTGGTCCAACGGCAAGTACCGCATAGTGAGCTTCTTCGCCAAGAAGGCGCGAGGACAAATGGCAGCCCACATTATTAAAAATCGCCTTCAGTCTCCTGCCAAGCTGAAAGACTTCGCAGTCGATGGCTATCGCTTTGACCCGGAAGAGTCCACCGACAACAAACTGGTGTTTAAGCGCAAGCAATAGTGCCAGAGTAGAACCATGGATACGGAACTGCCGTTTAGCCAGGCTAGCGAAAACAACAAGCTGCCCATTCTGGAAGTGCTGAAATCGCACTTTGATAATATTGACTCCGTTCTAGAGATTGGTGGTGGCACCGGCCAGCACGCAGTGTTCTTTGCTAACATCTTCCCGAAATTGGTTTGGCATACTTCAGACGTACCCGCTAACCTCGATTCACTGGCACTCAGGATTGGGCGGGCGGCATTGCCCAATCTGCCACATCCGTTCCCTCTGGATGTGAACAGCAGACCATGGCAATGCGATAAGTTCGATGCCGCATTCACAGCCAACAGTCTGCATATTATGTCTGCCGATTCGGTCATCGGATTTTTTGCGGAAATTGCGAATCACCTTAATAGTCGCGGCAAACTTTGTGTCTATGGCCCATTCAAATATGCCGGCGAGTTTACTACCCCCAGCAACGCAGATTTCGACATCTGGTTGAAGCAGCGGGATCCCCTAAGCGGAGTCAGGGATTTCGAATGGGTAAACGAGCTAGCGCTAGCAGCGGGTCTCGAGTTGTTGGAAGACAATAGTATGCCTGCCAATAACCAGCTTTTAGTGTGGTCCAAGCAGTAATCCCGTTCGAGCTCAGTCAGGACATCTTATTCTGGTTTGTAGAATCAGAGGGTACTGCCCACGAGCTCAATCATGCTGCTAGGTTTGTAGCCGATGCGATGGGCGATAGCGATTAGACGCTGGTCTGCTGCCAATGGAACAGGCTCGGTATAAACCGACCAGGTGCCAGCGAGCTCTTCATCGGCTGCCAAAATCTGATAACCAATGTTTGCCCCCTCGGTCGTGCTGGCCAACACAACCCTGCCATATTGCTGCGTCGCAGTCGGGCTGCGGGTCACCGGCTGTTCCATGCCGGGCCATATCTCCCTGATAAAATCGGGTTCCGGCATCATGCCCTTGTCATCAAAACCGGATAGCCAATTGTCGAGCTCTGCACTGAGCTCTGAGAGTTTTTCCGCATAAGCGGGATCAGTGGCGAGGTTTACCAGCTCATGTGGATCCGATTCCGTATCAAACAGTTCCTGCTCTGGCTTCACTGGACGAAACCACTGCGCCTGCGCTTCGTTTAGCTGGCCCAGGTCCCGCAGACGCAGCAGCTCTTGCATGATAGGCATCTGTTCTCTGTAGGTCAGCGGCAGATAGTAGCCCTGTTCAGGGTTGTAGTTACGCAGGTATTTAAAGCGCGCGTCTCGCACTGCCCGGATAGTGTCGTATTGTCGGTCAAAGCGATCGGCGGCGGCATGTATGTATTGCCTCTCTTCACTGGATTGAAACTCGCCTGCAAATGCTCGTCCATCGACGTAGTCTGGCGGCTCCATGCCAGCCAGGGAAAGCGCAGTTGACTTGAAATCAACGAAGCTGATCAGCTGCTCGTCGATTTCCCCAGCCCGCCAGCCATCGGGATATCGAATGATCATCGGCACCTGGAGCCCGGCATCATAGAGCAGGCGTTTCTGCCTGGGCAGTGGACCGCCATGATCGGTGTACCAGAAAATGACTGTGCTCTCTAACAGTCCATCAGCCTCGAGCTCATCAAGTATCCGCCCAACCTGCTCATCCATCGTGATGATATTTGAATACACCTGACGGATATCCTGGCGAGCGATGTCGGTGTCTGGCAAATAGGGTGGAATCGGCACCTCCAGGTCTTCAGGTACGCGCAGCGGATTTTCCGCCTGCGCCCACACCTGGCTCTCGTGGGTTATGCCAAAATTAAATATTGAGAAAAAAGGTTGACCTGACGCCCTGTTACGCCAGTGAGCCTGGTTACTGCTCTCGTCCCATGCAGTTACGGCCTTACGAAATTGATAGTCTTCCTTGGCATTGTTACTGGTGTAGTAGCCGGCCTCTCGAAAGTATTGGCTGTGCATCTTCACATAAGGTGGCGGTACTGCCTCATAGGCAATCAGCCCTTCCACTCCAAAACCTGAGACATTAGTCGTACGCATGTGCTGCGCACCGATACGATTCTGGTACATGCCGGTGGCGATAGCAGCTCGGCTGGGCGCACAAACTCCTGAGGTCGAAAAGACCCGCGTATAGCGTACCCCCTCAGCGGCGAGGCGATCGAGGTTTGGGGTAGCGACAGTATCGTCACCGAACGGGGAGATAATCGGGCTGAGATCTTCGGCAACCAGCCACAGGATGTTCGGTTTAGTTGGCAGGTTTGGCTGGTCAATGGCTTGCGTCCCTGCTTCCTGACATCCCGCCAGGGCTGCAGCAAAGAGCAGAATGAAGGTTTTAAAAGCGGCCATCTTCATTGTAATTTTCCAGGAATAATCTGGGCTGAGAAAACGCTCGTTCAGTCTGACACAGCAGGCCCGCTGATCACAATAACAACTCAAGGGCAACGCTGGTTAATCGCTTACATTCGCGAGTTTTCTGGGATATTCTTTTGGCCGTTCTTCTAGTCTTAATACGGTAAATCCGAAAAGAGCAAAGCCATGGCGGGCAAGATCCCCAGAGTACCTGTTAATCATCTCGGGTCAGCAACGACCGCTGGCTCACCTTTCACACCCAACAACGCTCCCTTGCAAACCGGACTTTCTCGCAGAGATTTTATGCGCCTGTCCGCACTCGCCGCTGCCAGCGGTTTAGTGCTGCCTCGCAGACCGATTGCGGCGCAAAGCATGACGTCCTCTGAGAGCGAGCTGCTGGCACTCGCCATGGATGTAGCCCGCAGCGAAGGCGCGGATTATGCCGATGGTCGTGTTATCCGCACGCAGTTCGAAGCAGTTGGCGCCCGGGAGCAAATGATCACCCAGGTGCAAAGCACAGATTCTTACGGTATTAACGTACGTGCCTTAGTGGGCGGCTCCTGGGGTTTCGCCGCAACTCAAATCTTTACCCGGGATGCCGTCGCCAATATCGCCCGTGAGGCGGTGGCGATTGCCAGGGCCAACAACGACGTTGCCCCTTCCACCACGGTGCTGGCACCGGTAGAACTATTTCCTTATGCAGATTGGGTGACACCCCACAGTATTGATCCATTCACGATACCTATCGAAGATAAAGCCGCTCTGCTGTTGCGGGTGAACGAAGAAGCGCTGCGAGTTAACAACATCCGCTTTTCTTCCAGTAGCATCCTGTCAGTCAAAGAGGAGCGCCTGTTGGCCACCACCGAAGGGTCGGTGATACGTCAGACCTTGATGCGGATTAACCCCTCTATAAATATTACAGCCATCTCACCTGACGGCAGTGATTTTCAGTCGCGTAGCGCAGTAGTTGAACCAGCGGGCCGCGGTTACGAATATGTAATGGGTCTTGAACTTGCCGCCAATGCCCAGGGTTGGGCTGAAGAGGCCGCCATGAAGCTGGATGCGCCAGGTGTAGAGCCGGGCAAGTGGGATCTGGTACTGCATCCTTCGAATCTATGGTTAACCATCCATGAGAACATCGGCCACCCGACTGAGTTGGATCGCGCGCTCGGGTTTGAAGCGAACTACGCCGGCACCTCTTTTATCTATCCACCCGAAGACGTCATCGGCAAACTGAAGATGGGCCCCGAATTCCTGCAGTTTGAAGGTAACCGTACCGAGTTTGGCGGCTGTGCCACTACTGGCTGGGATGACGAAGGTGTGCCGGCAGAAGCCTGGCCTATCATCAAAGACGGTATTTTAGTCGACTATCAAACCACCAGAGAGCAGGCGGCCTGGATCTCACAGCACACCGGCATAGACCGCAGCCATGGCTGTTCCTATGGACAAAACTGGGAATCCATGCCGTTCCAGCGTATGCCTAATGTCAGCATGCTGCCTGGTGAAGAGAACCTGAGCGAAGACGATGTAATCGCAGCAACCGAGCGCGGCATTCTGGTTGAGGGTCGTGGCTCCTACTCAATCGACCAGCAACGCTACAATATTCAGTTTGGCGGACAGGTGTTCTGGGAGATTCGAAATGGCCGTAAATACCAGATGCTCCGTGATGTTGCCTACGTAGGGCGCACACCGGAATTCTGGAACTCATTGGATGTGATTGGCGGTGCTCAAACTTATTTCCTTGGCGCTTCTTTCGGTGATGCCAAGGGGCAACCTATTCAGGTGAATGCAGTTTCCCACGGTTGCCCGATTTCTTTGTTTAGAGATATCGACATTATTAATACAGCATAAGAAGGCGACCGGGCACCATGGCAGAAGCAAATGGACTATCGGAAAGCGATATCAAGGCAATTAGTGACAGGGTCATTGAGCTGTCACAGGCGGACCATTGTCGTGTCAATATCGATTCCGGCTGGCGTGGCTATACCCGCGTCGCAACCAACAGAATCACCAGTGCCGGTGGCGCGGATAGAACTGCAGTCACGATTACCAGTGTTTTTGGAAAGCGGGTCGCCTCGATTAATACCAACAGTATAGAGGGCCCGGATCTTGAAGCGGCTGTAAGAAAGTCCGAAGCCATGGCGATATTAGCGCCAGAAAGCCCCGAATACATGCCCGAGCTTGGTCTCCAGACCTATAGCCCCAGTGGTGGCTATTACGAAAGCACTGGCGAGCTGGAGCCCCTGACCAGAGCAGAGGCAGCCGCCATCGCTATCAGGCAGGCCGAAGCGTCGAACCAGATCGCAGCATCTTACATGGATGTGCGCGCTGGAACTTCAGCAGTTGCTACCTCTAATGGCCTGTTTGGTGCCCATGCCAGTACTGGTGTCGCGTATACCCTGACTTCTCGTACCCGCGACGGCCTGCAGTCTGGCTGGGCTGGCGATGAGGCCAATGATTGGAATCAAATTGAGAGTCAGCGCGTTGCTGACGACGCCGTAAGAAAGTGTCGGGACTGGCGCAAGACCGAACTGGATCCTGGTCAATATACCGCGATTCTGGAGCCCACTGCGGTGGGTATGCTGATGCTGCGCATGATGAATACCTTCAACCAACGCCTTGCTGATGAGGGTCGCTCCTATTTTTCAAAGTCTGGCGGCGGCAATCGCCTGGGGGAACAGTTGTTTGATGATCGCGTGAGTTTGCGCAGCGATCCCGGTTTTGGCGATGCCGAGGTTGCGCCTTTCACAAGCGAGGGTCAGGCCCGGGTTGCCACGAACTGGGTCGAGGATGGCCGCCTCGTTAATCTATCGCGACCCAGATTCTGGGCCGACCAGTTAGGCGAGGAGCCTTTGCCGGGGCCAGGCAATTTCATCATGGCTGGGGGTAATGATAGCCTTGAAGACATGATCGCCAGCACAGAACGCGGTGTGCTCATCACTCGGTTCTGGTACATCAGGGGTCTCAACCCCCGAATTATTTCCTACACAGGCTTAACCCGTGACGGCACCTTTCTTATCGAGAACGGCCGCCTATCCAGGCCAGTCACCAACTTCCGATTCAATCAGTCTCTAGTAGAAATGCTGCAGAACGTGGAGATGGTTGGCCCCAGTGTAAGAGTCGCCGCTTCGGAAAACAGCTCGGTAAGTACGCCCATCGTCGTGCCCACCCTGAAAGTATCTGGATTCAACCTCTCGAGCGTGAGTGACGCCATTTAGTGTCACTGCTGTTTTCACCAAGCCCATTCAGAATTCATTAAGACTAGCCGCGGCATAGTGGTTACCGTAAATACAGCGCAAGCTGGAGGTAATGATGTGGTGGAGTCTTGATAGAATCTGTCTTGCAGCCCTGCTCATGCTGGCTACCGCAGGCGCCAGAGCACAGCTTGCTGAGTTTCAGCAGGGGGTGCTTACGCTGCCTGAGATAGTTTCTAGTGGCATCGCCTACCGCGCTGAATTTCGCATACTTCCCGACAGCGACCCCATGCGCTTTGAGCTGATTGCCTCCAGCACCGTGGACGTTTCCGGCAGCCTGTTGGCCGCAACTTTTCAGGAGGGCGTATTGCGTGTGCCAGAGGCCCTCGTGGGGAATGATTCCTACTGGCTCGAATTCGAGAACAATGGCAACAATATCTTCACCCTCACTGACTGGGGGCAAATTCCACCCACCCCAGTGACGTTTCACCCTGCGCCTGGAAATCCTGGGAACATAGATCCCATCTGGCAACGTCTGCCCGGGTTTGCCTACGATATTGGAATCGGCGCAAATGGCGCTGTGTGGGTCATTGGTACCGACCCCGTTCCAGGTGGGTTTGGCATCTACAACCTCAATAGTCAGGACGGCTTTGCCGTTGAAGGGGGAGCGATACGCATCGATGTTGATCCACAGGGTAACCCCTGGATCGTAAACTTCGATCATCACATCTATCGCTGGGTCAACGGCTTCTGGCAGAGGATGCCTGGTGAAGCCCTGGATATAGGGATTGGCGCGGACGGCTCGGTATGGGTTGCTTCATTCGAAGGCATCTACTTCTGGAACGGGCTGGATTGGATCAACGCCGGCGGTTCCGGCAGCCGTATTGACGTCGGCCCTAACGGCCAACCCTGGGTACTTGGGTTTAGTGATCGCATCTACACCCTTATCGATGGTTTCTGGCAGCAGCTGCCCGGCGAGGGCGGTGATATCGGAGTCGGTGCTGACGGTTCGGTATGGGTAGTTGCGCCGGCAGAGTTCGGCTGGGATGGCCTCGAAGAACCCAGGAGCATCTTTCGCTGGAACGGTTTTGATTGGGATCGCGTCTATGGCGATGCCATCGATATCAGTGTTGGTCCAGACGGCATGCCCTGGGTAACCAATATGTTCGCCGAGCTCTATCGCGGGTTTTAGTAACTCTCGGGCTAACCGCGACTCTCGCCCCGGTTCTCAACCCAGCTCTCGCCCAATGCTATACGTGTTGATCAATCAGAATCGGATTATCATCCGGGTCCACCAGAGTCAGACTATCTGGCCCACTGCCCGACTCGTCCGCTTCCTTGATAAGGGTTAGGCCTTCAGCCTTAAGATGCTTTTGCAGCTCCCTAATATCCGCAAACTCGCCTAGAGTTTCGCCTTCTTGGTTCCAGCCCGGGTTAAAGGTCGAAATATTTTTATCAAACATGCCCTGAAACAGACCAATCGTACATTGGCCGTTACGCAATATAAGCCAGCCCTGACTCTCCTCTCCATGCACCTCGACAAAACCCAGCTTCGCATAAAATGCTTTTGACGTTTAAAGGCCTTTAACGGTCAGGCTGTCTGAAAAACTGCCTAAGTTCATTATGCTTCTCCCGTGTTGAGTTGCTCTTCATGAGAGCGCGATTAGATTCTCAAATTTCAAAAATTGATATTAGTTAGGCTACGAGTCTGAATCGGATCTACCGGTTATGTCTGTGACACGCCGTAAACCCTTCCCTGGGGGCTCGGAGCCCGCGTCCTGCGGGCTACGGTCACTGACATAACCGGTAGATCCGTTTCCTCAAGGCATTACGGGTATTCGCGCTATTTCACGATTTGCTTTTGGAAGCAGCTTGGCAAGCTATCAAACGTGAGCTCACTGATTATGAAAAGACAATGATCGCCAACTCTAATTGGCCTCCAAATTTCCTTACAGACGTTTGTTTTTGCGTCAGAGCGTATTGCGATAGGGGCTGAAGCCCAAAGCGGTGTCTCGCTTCAGGACCGTGCCAGGCATGGATGCCTGGCCCGAGCCCCCAGGGATGGGTTTACGGCGTGTCCAGAAGAGAGACACGGCTTTGGGCGCCCATGCACTGAAAAAGGATGGTTTAGAGAAACAAAACCTACAATGTCTTTGTCATTACACTAATTGATGGCCTTAATAACCTCTCTGGCGAGTCCCCACCGATCGAATCCCTGCCGCCCATAATCCAGGCCGCGTCGCACAATCACCAGATCATGAGATGGCACGATAATGGTAAATTGTCCGCGGTTGCCGTTAGTCATGTAGGCATCTTTCGGCACATCGTTGCGATCATCCGGCACTAGCCAGAACTGGCCACCATACATATTGCCAATTTCTGCGGTCGCAGGTGCTGGCGTGCTGACGAAATCAATCCAATCCTCGGACAACAACCGCTCTCCATTCCACACACCGCCCTGCAGATACAGCAGGCCAAAACGCGCCAGATCTCTCGCATTGGTATAGACCTGGCTACTAAGCACAAAATCACCAAAGCGATCAGTGCTCACGAGAGTGTTGCGCATGCCAATTTTATCCAGCAACGCTTTGCGTGGAAATTCAGCATATTCACGTTCACCACCCAGCGCCCGCTTCATGGCATAGACCGCAAGCAAGGTGTCGTAGTTTTCATAATCCCAGCGCGTGCCCGGCTCGCGAATCAAGCCTCTGGCACGGGCGCCTTCCACTGAGCTGTCTCCCGCCCAGTAAGACATCCCGGAACCGGTCGCGTACTCCAGGCGGTTATTGTCGATGGACTCCAGTCCAGTAGACATATTGAGGGCGTGACGCAGGGTAATGCCATTGCGAGGGTCAGTCTCTGGCGAACTGGCCTCAGGAAGCCAGTCGAATCCCAGCGGTGCGTCAAGCTCCATCCGCCCCTCATCTACCAGCATACCGATGAGGGTAGAGGCAATACTCTTGGCAGTAGACCAGGTTCGCGTCCGCGTGGTCATATCAAAGCCATCTGCATAGCGCTCGTGAACAATGTCGCCCTTATACACCACCAGCAGGCTAATGGTGCTCTGTTCCGGAGTTGGGCGGTCAAACGCCCAATCCGAAGCCGCCTTAAGTGCTGCCGCGCTGACATTGGTCGGTAGCGCTTTGTCCTCAATCAGGTCACCGTCCGGCCAGGCTATTTGTGCTGGATTTCCTGGCGGGTAGGGAAGCGTCAATTCCGGCAGACGGTCGGCATCGGCCAGGGTCTGATCCGGGGGTAAGATGACGCAACCGATTCCTTCCCGAAAAACAGCGCGCATGACGGGCACCTCGCCGGGCGCGCCAATTTCAACGCCCTTAAGATCCCTGTCTACGTTGTAATCACCGCCGTCCGCTGTGCCTATGGGGTCAGCGAAAAACGCCAGCTCCCGTTCATAAACCTGCTCCAGAGTTCGATTCGATGTAAACAGACCGTTGCACATAAAAACTGCCTGCTGGCCACGACGAATCATTTCGCGCTGATGCTGCCAGTAGTCATAGTTCAGTTCCTGCTGTGCCAGTGCAGATATGGGTAGCACAATAGCAGCAGTGCTAAGTAGGCGGGTGAGTATTCTCATCTTCTCTCTCCAACTGGTTCTGATTTTATGTCAGTTATTCTAGTTCGCAAGCTGCTGAAGTCCTACTGTTTTTGCGCTGAGTTTGTGGCACCTCCAGTGGCCGCCTTGAGATACATGAGGCCCGCATAATCAAATAAAGACTGCTAACCGGCTTGCTTAAACGGAAGCAGCTGCCTCGCCTCTTCCTGATAGGACTTGATGTGTGGGCGCTCTTTTTGCAGAAAATCCGCGATTGCCTGGGCAAAGCCCTCATTGGCTATCCAGTGCTCGGAATAGGTTTCGATGGGCTCAAACCCTCGCGGGATTTTATGCTCTCCCTGGGCACCGGAGTCGAAGGACTTTATCCCATTGGCGATCGCATAATCCTGACCCTGGTAATAACAGGTTTCAAAATGCAGGAACTGGTAGTCAGCTCGGCAGCCCCAATAGCGCCCGAAGAGTTTATCAGTGTTTTTAAAAAACAGGGCCGCAGCGATAGTATTGCCTTCCAACTCTGCGTTGATCATAAAAATCTGCTCCGGCATGGACTCCGCAACCCCTCTGAAAAAGCTACTCTTGAGGTAGCCCTGCATGCCCCTGACAAGATAGGTTGATTGATAGAACAGGTAAAAATCAGCCCATTGTGCCTCTGAAATATCGGCGCCCTCAGTAACCTTAAATTGGAATCCCTGTTCCTGAACATTGCGCCGTTCCTTTCGAATGGACTTGCGCTTGCGCGAATTCAGGGCCTCGAGGAAGTGATCGAAGCTTTCATAGCCTTTATTGAACCAGTGGAACTGGGTCGCAATTCTTGGCATCAGCCCTAGTGCTGAAAGCTGCTCATGCTGATCAGGGTCAGGGAAAAGCACATGCCATGAAGAGACTCGCATGGACTTCGCTTTTTCCTGCACATTTTTGATGATGACTTCGGTAACTGCCCGCTGCTCATGACCAGCTGCAACAAAAATACGCTTACCCTGACTTGGCGTAAAAGGGGCCGCAGTGACTAGCTTTGGATAGTAATCAAGGCCATGACTCTGATAGGCATTAGCCCAGGACCAGTCGAAAACATACTCACCCCAACTATTGGTCTTGAGATAGAGGGGCATCACCGCGATGGGCTGATCGCTGAGCACACTCGCTTCGCTCCCTGCATAAACGGCTACATGAAAAGGCTGCCATCCCGATGTTTTTGATGTACATCCGGTTCGCTCCAGCTCATGCAGGAACTCATAGCGCGTAAATGGATTCTCTATACCGGTCAGCCCATTCCATTTATTGGCGCCCAGCAGGGTCAATGACTCCAGGAAATGGACAGTGTAGGCCTTGGGGTTTTGTGCCATCGAAAAAAGTGCGCCCGGAGAACTAATTGGGGTAGCATGGTAGAGAAGCCGAATAAGCGCCACCAAGTTTACAGACGCACCGTGCAATCTCCTAATCTCATACGTCGAATCACTGACAACAGGTCAACCCTGAGGAAATCGGAAGCCAAAGTTGCCGATTTTGTTCTCGCGAATGCCAGCGAAGTCATTTCGATGCGAATAGTCGATTTGGCATCAAAGGCGCAGGTTAGCGAGCCAACGGTGATTCGATTCTGTCGCGCTATGGGTTTAGACGGCTTCCAGTCCTTCAAGCTTCAACTTGCCCAGCTGGTAGGTTCCGGCAATGTCTACACGCAGTTTGCGGTGGACGATAGCGATACGGTCGAAGACCTGCGTAATAAGGTATTCGATACCACCGTTGGTTCATTGCTCACGGTGAAGGATGAGCTGGATCCGGACATCCTGGAGAAAGCGATCGATACCATAAGCAATGCCCGTCGGGTTGAGTTCTATGGCTTTGGCGCGTCGGGCTCGGTTGCAGCGGATGCCCAACACAAGTTCTTCCGGCTGCAGTTATCAACTACTGCCTATACCGATCCTCACATTCAGCACATGTCTGCTATTTCACTCGGGGCAGGTGACGTCATCGTAGCGATATCGCAGTCAGGGCAGACGCGAGCCCTGCTGGAAAGTGTCCGTCTAGCGCGGGAGGCGGGGGCGACAGTAATTGGGCTTGCGCCGGAAGGCACTCCACTGAGCAAGGCCTGCTCAATCCCCATCACGGTGAATATTGAAGAAGACTTGCAGGCAGCCACGCCAGTGTCTTCACGCATTGCACACCTGGTCGTCATTGATGTGCTCGCGACCGGTGTCGCATTGCATCGCAAGCCGCTGTTGAAGGAGCACCTAAAGCGGCTTGAGAAAAGTCAAAAAGCCCTGCGCACCCCTGGCCCATAAATTGATTACACGCTTGGATACTGTCTTTAACCAATCGCGGTTGAGTTGCCGCACCAGTTAATAAGAGATGTGGGCTTATAGGATTACTCTTCCTGATAGTCCTGATCCAGGATACCCTTAGATTTTAACTCTCTAATAAGTTTCTCTGTCCTGACCAGCGCCACTAAACCAACCAGGGAAAAACAAAAAGCTGCCGCTGCCAGTCCCTCCATAATTATTTCCTTTTAGATTAAGATCATTGAAAGGGACAAGCCGATGCCAGTTGAATCGCGTAAGTAAGCAATTAACGGTTCGAAGCATTGTTAGCTTTTTCTCGGACGTTTCCACCGGGCTATCACACGTTGCTTGCCCCTGGCGACGGCGAGGCTGTCAGCGGGCACATCGCTTGTGACGGCTGATCCAGCCGCGACGAAAGCGTTATCAGCCAGCTTTACCGGTGCAATCAGTACACTATTAGATCCAATGAATACGTTATCGCCTAATTTTGTCTTGTGTTTGCTCACCCCATCATAGTTACAGACGATAGTGCCGGCGCCGATGTTACAACCCGAGCCGAGCTCAACGTCACCAAGATAGGCCAGGTGGTTGGCTTTAGAGCCTTCACCCATAATGACGTTCTTGGTTTCGACAAAATTTCCTATTTTTGTGTTTGCACCCAGCTCGGTGCCGGGGCGTAATCTCGCTAACGGGCCAATACTCGCTTGTGGTCCTATCTCAGCATCTTCGATGTTGGTTCCAGCCAGAATGACAGTGCCGGCCGCGATACTTGCGTTCTTGATAACGCAATTAGGCCCAATCGATACGCCGTCGCCAAGAGTAACTTTCCCCTCAAAGACCGTGTTAACGTCTACTACTACATCCTGGCCACAGCGTAGAGTGCCACGCACGTCAATGCGCGCCGGATCTCTTAAGGTTACGCCAGCCTCCATCAGTTCTTTAGCAATAGTTTTTTGCAGGTGTCTTTCTAACAGTGCCAGTTGCACCTTATTATTTACACCCATAACCTCCATCTCATCCTGAGCCATGAAGGCACGGATCGTTACCCCTTCAGAGTGAGCAAGTGCAATGATGTCCGTCAGATAATATTCGCCTTGGTCATTATTATTGCCAAGTGACTGCAGCCAGGAAGGTAAGGCTTGAGCTGGAATAGCCATAATTCCGCTATTTACTTCACTGATAAGTTTCTGTGCCGCAGATGCATCGCGCTCTTCAATGATGGCTGTTACCGCACCATCGGAGTCCCTTTTGATGCGCCCAAATCCGGTTGGGGGGCTTGCCTCGAAGGTCAGCAAAGAAAGCACGTCCGCTTGTGGCTCGAGCAACATCGCAGACAAGGTTTCTTTGCGAATAAGCGGCACGTCACCAAACAGCACGAGTACCGGATTTTCGTCAGAGTCGGTGTTGATATCAGGTAAAGCCTGCTGCAGCGCATGCCCAGTGCCCAATTGTTGAGATTGAGTAACCCAGTTAACGGGCACATCTGGAAATTCATCTTCTATTTTCGTCGCAACTTGATCCGCTCCATAACCAACTACGATATGAATCTTATTGGGCTCCAGTTCCAATGCGCTTCTGATGACGTGGGATAGCATCGGACGACCACCAATTTCATGCAGGACCTTGGGTGATGATGAGTTCATCCTGGTGCCTTTGCCGGCGGCAAGAATGACGACTTCCATAGTTTGGCTCGTTTTTTCGGTGATTTAGTTTTCTGCGGTTAGACTATCAAAAAAAAAGGTAGCTCTCGCTACCTTTTCGTAATCAAACTTCATTATGCCCTTGTGAGCAAGCTGGCATTAGTACGCTATTGCGCCCTGTTTTTCAGCTGTCTGAGCGCACGTAGCTGCGCAGCCGCTTCCGCCAATTGGGCAGCGGCCGTGCCGTAGTCGAGCTCAGCGCTGGCATCCTGCATAGCCCTTTCGGCCTCTTCCATTGCTTCAACCGCAGCGGCTTCGTCAACGTCATCGGCGCGCAGCGCGGTATCCGTTAACAGTGTCACTACACCGCTTTGTACTTCGAGGTAACCGCCGGAAACATAAAACACTTCTTCGTCCCCACCATCTTTGATCAGGCGGACTGGGCCAGGAATGAGCCCGGTTATCAGCGGCGCGTGCCCCGGCGCAACACCAAGGTCACCTAGCGTGCCGGTCGCAACTACCATCTCAACGCGACCAGAAAATATGCTCTTCTCCGCGCTTACGATGTCGCAATGCATTGTCATCGCCATGTGTTTTAACTCCTCTTAGCTAGCACTGAATGCCAACCCAAGAACTTGTTTCCTACTGCAGACTGCTTTTGATAAGAGCATTCTGGCAATTAAAGCGTTTTAGCTTTCTCAACGGCTTCCTCAATAGAACCCACCATGCTAAACGCCTGTTCAGGCAGGTGATCATAATCGCCGTCCAGAATACCCTTGAAGCCGGAAATCGTGTCTTTTAGAGACACATACTTACCCGGGGCGTTGGTGAAAATTTCTGCCACGGTAAAAGGCTGGGACAAGAACTGTGAGATGCGTCGCGCGCGAGAAACGGTCTGCTTGTCTTCATCAGACAATTCATCCATACCAAGAATAGCGATAATGTCTTTAAGCTCCTTGTAGCGCTGCAGTACTGTTTGTACGCCGTTCGCCACGTCGTAGTGCTCCTGGCCAATAACCAGCGGATCCAGCTGACGTGAGCTGGAGTCCAGCGGGTCAACAGCCGGGTAAATACCCAGTGACGCAATCTCTCGAGACAGTACGACCTTTGCATCCAGGTGAGCAAAGGTTGTGGCGGGAGACGGGTCAGTCAAGTCATCCGCGGGCACATATACGGCCTGGATTGAGGTAATAGAACCAGTCTTGGTCGAAGTGATGCGTTCCTGCAGGGCACCCATTTCTTCCGCCAGAGTAGGCTGATAGCCCACTGCTGAAGGCATACGACCGAGTAGTGCTGATACCTCAGTACCAGCGAGCGTGTACCGGTAAATGTTGTCGATGAACAGCAGTACGTCACGACCTTCGTCGCGGAATTTTTCAGCCATGGTCAAACCTGAAAGAGCAACACGGAGGCGGTTGCCTGGCGGCTCATTCATCTGGCCATAAACCATTGATACTTTGGATTCGCCTTCCAGATCAATAACACCGGATTCCTGCATCTCGTGATAAAAGTCGTTACCTTCACGAGTACGCTCACCTACACCAGCAAATACTGACAGACCGGAGTGCTCGGTAGCGATGTTGTTAATCAACTCCATCATGTTCACGGTCTTGCCTACACCGGCACCGCCAAATAGTCCTACCTTACCGCCTTTTGCGAATGGGCAGACCAGGTCGATTACCTTGATGCCTGTTTCCAGCAACTCGTTAGTGCTGGAGAGCTCTTCATAGGTTGGCGCTTTGCGATGAATGGGCATGCGCTCCTGCTCACCTATATCGCCACGCTCGTCGATGGGTCGACCCAACACGTCCATGATACGGCCCAGAGTTTCAGTACCAACTGGGACAGATACCGGTGCGCCAGTGTCCTGAACGCTCAGCCCGCGGCTGAGTCCTTCGGTACTACCCAGTGCAATAGTGCGCACCACGCCGTCACCCAGCTGTTGCTGAACTTCCAGTGTGATGTCTCTGTCGTCGACAGTCAGGGCGTCGTAAACCTGGGGTACGCTTTCACGCGCAAACTCCACGTCGATGACCGCGCCAATGATTTGTACGATGCGACCGCTACTCATGTTCGCTTCCTCTTTCAGTGCGGCTGCTTAGAAACAGCCAGTTCAATCTTTATGTTTAATTCGTTATCTGTGCGTCATGGCACTTTGCCAAGACGTTCAGCTTATGTGTTTAGTGGCCGCACTATACCGCTGCGGCACCGCCAGCAATTTCTGACAGTTCCTGCGTAATGGCCGCCTGACGTGCCTTGTTGTAAACCAGACCCAGCTCTTCTATGAGATCGCCCGCATTATCCGAGGCGTTCTTCATTGCCAGCATGCGCGCGGCCTGTTCACAGGCATTATTCTCAACTACCGCCTGATATACTTGAGATTCGATATAACGCAGCATTAATCCATCCAGCAGCTCCTGCGCATCGGGCTCATAGATATAATCCCAATGATGCTGCAGGTCTTCTTCCTCAGAAGGCAAAATTGGCAGCAACTGCAACACGGTGGGTTGGTGAGTCATGGTATTTACAAAGTCATTGCTCACCAGCATCAGCCGGTCGATCTCACCGTTATCGAATTTGTCGAGTAAGACACGTACCGATCCGATTACGTCTGTAAGTTCCGGTGTCTCGCCCATATCTCGAACCGAAGCAACAACATTGCCACCGTAGTTGTTGAAGAACGTTGCGGCACGTCCTCCGATGGTGGCGATATCAATTTCAACACCTTGATCGGCGTATTCCTTCATCGAGGCCACTGTTGCCTTGAACGCATTGATATTCAACCCGCCGCAAAGACCGCGATCAGTCGAAATAACAATGTAGCCAACTCGCTTCACTTCGCGTGTCTCGAAATAAGAATGTTGGTATTCGGGGTTGGCATTGGCAACATGGCCAATCACTGCGCGGATACGGTGTGCATAAGGCTTACCAAGCTGCATGGTATCTTGTGCCTTGCGCATCTTACTCGCGGAGACCATCTCCATCGCCTTGGTGATCTTCTGAGTATTTTTGATACTCGAGATCTTGGTGCGTATCTCTTTGCCGCCGGCCATGTGTCTTAGTTACCTGTCGTTTTACTTACGATAAATAGGCGCTTGTTCTTTTAAACCCAATTTACCAGGTCTGGGTCTGCTTGAACTTATCGAGGCCGGACTTGAACTTGGCTTCAATGTCGTCGTTCCAATCGCCGGTCTCATTAATATTGGCCAGCATGTCGCCGTGCTCACTGTTCATATAGCTCAACAGTGACGCCTCAAAATCCAGGACCTTATTAAGCTCGATGTCCTTCAGATAGCCTTCGTTTGCGGCGTAAATTGATACGGCCATCTCGGCAATTGAAAGCGGCGCATACTGCTTCTGCTTCATGAGCTCAGTCACGCGTTGACCATGTTCCAGCTGCGCTCTAGTCGCATCATCCAGATCGGATGCAAAGGCGGCAAAGGCGGCCAACTCACGATACTGGGCCAATGCGATACGAATACCACCACCCAGCTTCTTAATAATTTTAGTCTGTGCCGCGCCACCTACTCGAGATACTGAGATACCGGGGTTCATCGCCGGGCGGATACCCGAGTTGAACAGATCGGTCTCAAGGAAGATCTGACCATCAGTAATTGAAATCACGTTGGTTGGTACGAAAGCAGATACGTCACCAGCCTGCGTCTCAATGATGGGCAAGGCTGTCAGGGACCCAGTTTTACCTTTCACTTCACCGCCGGTGAATTTTTCTACGTAGTCAGCGCTTACTCGCGATGCACGCTCCAGAAGACGGGAGTGTAGATAGAAAACATCGCCCGGGTAGGCTTCTCGACCTGGTGGTCTACGCAGCAACAGGGAGATCTGTCGGTAAGCCCAGGCCTGTTTGGTCAAATCATCATAAACGATCAAGGCGTCTTGCCCGCGATCGCGGTAGTACTCGCCCATGGTGCAACCAGAGTATGGCGCAATGAACTGCATGGAGGCTGGGTCGGATGCAGATGCTGAAACCACAGTGGTGTATTCCATCGCACCATGCTCTTCCAGCTTCGTCACCACACTGGCGATTGAAGAAGCCTTCTGGCCTACCGCCACATAAATACACTTAACCCCTTTGCCCTTCTGGTTAATGATGGTGTCGATGGCAACGGCCGTCTTGCCCACCTCACGGTCTCCGATAATCAGCTCGCGCTGACCTCGCCCAACCGGCGTCATCGAGTCGATAGACTTGAGACCAGTCTGCACAGGTTCAGACACTGATTGGCGTGCAATTACACCAGGTGCCACTTTTTCAACAGCATCGGTCATCTTGGATTCGATGGGACCTTTGCCGTCGATGGGCTTACCCAGCGCGTCGACTACGCGGCCTTCCAACTCTGGGCCTACCGGTACTTCTAGAATTCGGCCCGTGCACTTACAGGACTGACCCTCTGTCAGGCTCAGATAGTCACCCAGCACCACCGCGCCAACAGAGTCACGCTCGAGGTTTAGGGCCATTCCGTAAATACCGCCTTCGAATTCGATCATCTCACCGTACATCACATCAGCAAGACCATTGATGCGGATAATACCGTCAGACACACTAACAATTGTGCCCTCATTCTTGGCCTGGGCAGTGACATCCAGCGACTCTATGCGCTGCTTGATAATTTCACTGATTTCGGATGGGTTCAGTTGTTGCATGCTTGTTTCCTTTGTTCCTGAACGTTTCAGGAATTAATTGATTCAGTCAACTTGGCTAATTTGCCGCGCACAGAACTGTCAATCACCGTGTCACCGGCTCGGACCACAGCACCACCTATTAGGCTCTGATCAGTGCGGGTCGCCAGCTTTACTTCCCGCTGCAGACGAGACTTCAGGGCAGCGGCCAGTTGATCCGACACTGCACTGCTGATCTCGTAGGGAGTAATGACCTCCACATCGAGTGATTTTTCCTGCTGGGCTCTCAGGTTTTCATAATTCCTGGCTATTTCCGCAAACAGGATGATGCGCTTGTTTTCTGCCAGTAGGTGTACAAAGTTCTTGGCTTTGTCGTTTAACTCATCGCCACAGATATCGATAAAAGACTCGGCTACCTTATTCGAAGTAAGCGCTGGCGCCTGCAGCAATAATCGCACACGGTCGTGCCGAGAGATGGCTGCCGCCAGCGCGAGCATGCGCGACCAGTCATCCAGGGCATTATCGTTAAGTGCTACCTGAAACGCTGCCTTGGCATAGGGTCGTGCCACTGTGGTTAGTTCGGCCATTTATATTGCCTTATCCGGTTCCTGCTATCTGAATTACAGTTCGCTAGCGAGCTTGCTGAGCATTTCCTCGTTGGCGGCCTGGTCCACGGATTTTTCCAGGATCTTTTCCGCCCCCGCTACGGCCAGTGCAGCGACCTGCTCTCGCAGATGTTGCTTAGCCCGATTTATCTCCTGCTCAATTTCTGCATTGGCCCCGGCAATAATGCGCTGGCCTTCTTCACGAGCATTTTCCCTGGCCTCGTCGACAATCTGAGCGGCCCGCTTATTCGCAGAATCGATAATAGCGGCTGCTTCCTGCTTAGCCTCTTTCATCTGCTCCGTCGATCTTTCCTGGGCCAGAACAAGGTCTTGTTCTGCCCGGTCTGCTGCTTGCAAGCCCTCAGCGATCTTGTTGGCGCGCTCTTCCAAGATGGCCACAATAGGGGGCCAAACAAATTTCATGCAGAACCAGACGAAGAACGCGAAAGCGATGCTTTGTCCAATTATAGTGGCGTTGAGATTCATGAAGCGTCTCCTTCAGTCTTGGTGAACAACTGCCCTGTCATGACAGGACTGATCAGTCGTTTCCCTTAGATGAAAGGATTGGCGAAAATGAACAGGAACGCGATACCCACACCAATGATGGAAATTACGTCCACGAACGCAGCAACTAGGAAGAACTGGGTTTGCAGCTTCGGCGCAAGTTCCGGCTGGCGGGCTGAGCTTTCGATCAGCTTGCCGCCCAGGTTACCGAAAGCGACGGCTGTGCCGGCCCCGCAGATACCAAATATGATGGCAGCCGCCAGCAGAGTAAAAGCCTGTACTGTTTCCATTAGAGTCTCCGTGTTTTACAAATAGTCGTTAAATGTTAATTAAAAATCAGTGGTCCGTATGGGCCTGATCCAGATACACAATCGTCAGCATCATGAATAGATAGGCTTGCAGGGTCACAACCAAAATGTGGAATACCGCCCACCCAAAGTGCAGGGGCAGTTGCCAGTATCCGAGCAGTGCGATCACCAGGAAAATGGTCTCGCCCGCAAAAAAGTTTCCGTAGAGTCGCAGTGCCAGGGAAACTGGCTTGGCCAGAAAGCCGGGCAACTCAAGCAATAAGTTCAGGGGTATGGCGTATTTTCCAAAAGGTTGGAAAGCGAACTCGCCTAAAAAACCACCCAGACCCTTAACCTTGATGCTGTAAAAGATAATAAGGAAGAACACGCTGACCGCGAAGCCAAGGGTGATATTGAGATCTGTTGTAGGAACCGCGCGGAAGTAGGCATGAGAATCGCCCATAACGGTTTGCGCCAGCAGCGGGATCCAGTCCACCGGTACCAGATCCATCGCATTCATCATGAATATCCAGACGAAAATAGTCAGCGCCAGCGGGCCCATCATGTCATTGCGGGCGTGGAAGCTATTTTTGATGCTCTCTTGCACCATCTCAACAATCATCTCAATGACGTTTTGCCAGCTCTTGCCCTTAGGTGCTTCAACAGTCATGCGAGTGATAACAAATTTGAAGAGGCCAACAAACAACGCGCCCAGAAGCACAGACATCAACATGGAGTCGACATTAATTGCCCAGAAGCCCATTTCTGCAGCTTCTTCAGGGGAGTGTGCAAAAGCCCAGTGCCCATCGATCTTACCAAACGTGAGATTGGTCAGGTGATGGGAAACGTATTCTGTTGCGGTTTGGGGGGTTTCCGCGTATTCAGCTGAAGCCATTTTAGGACTTGCTTCCTCTCGCTTAACTAATAAGTCAGTTCTTTCTCAAATTCCAGCCTGGTTATAGGTTCTCACCACATGCATGGTGCTAACCATTCCGACCAGATATACAGCGATGTAACCCAACAACACCAGCAAAGGTGTCGCAGCTGGTACATAAATAAAGGTCAGCGCGAAACCGACCCCACTCAGGAGGATTTTATAAACCTCTCCCGAGACGAATTCTTTTACTATTTGCTCAGTGGCGGAAGCACCCCGGTACTTGAAGGCTTTCAGCGTAAACACTGTATTGGCAATAAAACAGATCAGACCACCAAGTCCTAAAGACAGAGCTGTCTGTATGCCTGATAAACCGAAACCGATCAGAGCCAACAGAACCACTGCGCCAATTTGGCCGCCGATAATGCTAGAAATGGAAGGAGCCTTAATAGTAGTCACGATTAATACGGACGCCAGCTCTCTTTCAGGTTCGCCAGTTTGGGTATTGCCGTTTCGGTGTGGACAGCGGGCTTAACACGCTGAATCCCCGAAAAAGTCAGTGCTTTTTGAGTCCACCAGACTCAAAGCACGCGCATTATAGGGGCTTTGATGGGCTATCGCAACTACGTCCCAGTATCAATTTTCGCCTTTAAACACCGGGGTTTTAGGGCCCTGTGCGGGGGTAAGGTAGAGGCCCGGATAGGGGCTAATAACAGGGCTGATCAAGAGGAGATAAAGGGCAGATAAAATGGGCTTTCGGGTTTTGAAAAAACGCTGCCAGAAGCCCTGTGTGTGACTAATTTATGTGGGAAAGAATCCCGTCAAGTTCATCGAGGCTGTTGTATTTGACTACCAGCTTACCTTTGCCTTTGGCGCTGTGCTGAATCATCACCTTGGCACCTAGTTTATCCGCAAGGTTGTCTTCCAGGTTTTTGATATCCGGGTCAAGAATCTTGCCGGCCGGCTGCGTTGAATTGCCTGCCATGAGACGCCTAACCAGTGCTTCGGTTTGACGGACCGACAGGCCCTTACCTGCAACTGTGCGAGCGACCTGCGTCTGTTGCTCGTCTGGCAAGGACAGCAGGGCCCGGGCATGGCCCATTTCAAGGTCGCCGTGCTCGAGCATGCGGCGCACATCAATATGCAGGCCAATCAACCTGATCAGATTGGTTACAGTGACACGGGATTTGCCCACCGCATCGGCAACTTCCTGCTGGGTCAGCTCAAACTCGTCCTGCAGACGTTTCAGCGCCATGGCTTCTTCGATGGGGTTGAGGTTTTCTCGCTGGATATTCTCTATCAGCGACATGGCGATGGCGGCTTCATCGCCGACCGGTTTTACGATAGCGGGTATGGTATCGAGCCCAGCCATTTGCGTGGCGCGCCAGCGGCGCTCACCGGCGATGATTTCATACTTTTCGGAGGAGATAGGGCGAACCACGATGGGTTGCATGACCCCCTGATTCCTTATCGATGCGGCTAGCTCTTCCAGAGCCTCCTCATGCATGTCCGTCCGCGGCTGGTACTTACCGCGCTGAATGAGGTCAATCGGGATATTCTTTAGATCACCATCTTTGTCCGGGGCAGCAGCAGGTGGGGCTGCGTCGGATTCCTTGGGCCTGCCCCCAAGCAGGCTAGCCATAGTCTGCGTACTGCCAGTGGAAAGCAGCGCATCAAGACCTTTGCCAAGTTTCTTCTTATCGTTCATATATCAGGTACAGCCTCAGGAACCCTGGAGGTAAGTGAGCGGTCACTAACATGGTGGCCTGAAGTTGTGTTTTAGTTTAACGCCCTGGCTGACTCATCATCGCGTCGGAGTAGTTCTCCCGCCAGGGCCAGATAGGCGATGGCGCCGCGCGACTGGCGGTCATATTTAATTACCGGTTTGCCATAGCTTGGCGCCTCAGCAAGACGCACATTGCGCGGTACAACGGTCCGATATACCGCATCTCCAAAATAATTGAATAGCTGCCCATTGACTTCACTGGTCAATTTATTGCGCGGGTCGTACATGGTCCGCAGAATACCTTCGATCTTCAGCGTTGGATTGATGCGTTCCTGAATCGCTCGAATCGTATCCATTAGCGCCGATAAACCTTCCAGCGCATAGTATTCGCACTGCATGGGAATCACTACCCCATCTGCGGCCACCAGGGAATTGATGGTCAACATATTCAGTGACGGCGGACAATCAATAACAATGAAATCGTAACGCTCTCGATTCGCTTCTACGATTTCCCTGAGTCGTAGTTCACGGTTTTCCAGGGCAATCAGCTCGACTTCAGCCGCCACCAGATCCCCGTTGGCAGGCAACAAGTCATAATCTGATTCTTCAGGGCGAATGACCACCTCGTCGAATTGAGCCTGACCTGTGAGCAAGTCATAGATCGAGAGCTCGAGTTCGTTCTTGTTGACGCCTGAACCCATGGTGGTATTTCCCTGTGGGTCCATATCAATAAGCAAGACTTTCTTGCGCGTCACGCTCAGAGATGCCGCCAGGTTTACCGAGGTAGTGGTTTTACCCACACCCCCTTTCTGATTAGCAATGGCCAGTACTTTACTCAATCTGACTTCCTGATTAATTGATACCGATCTTTAATGATTCGCCATCTCAATTTCGTTGGAGACAGTTTACCCTATTGTGGGAACACTCTCAGCGCTGGTTCCTATTTCCACCAAATGCCTTTCACCGTCAATGCCGGGAACCTGAATTTCTGTGACGGAACGCGCCCTGCAGTCTGGCGGCAGCGCAGTCAGCTCGGCGGCTGGATAGCGCCCCTTTAACGCCAAGAGACTGGTTCCGGGCGTCATCAAGTGGCGTGCTTTTTCCAGTGTCTCGGCCAGGCTAGCGAATGCCCTGCTGGTCACAATATCAATTTGCCCAGGACTTTGATAGTGCTCCAGACGACAATTCTCCACCTCCACATTGGCCAGCTGCAGCTCGGTCTTAGTCTGAAACAGGAAGCGGGTTTTCTTGCCATTGCTATCAAGCAGAACGAAACGCGTATTGGGGTAAAGGATCGCCCAAGGGATTCCAGGAAATCCAGCCCCAGATCCGACATCGAGTATTCTCTGGCCAGCGTTCAGGCTCACATAGGGGGTCACTGCAAGACAATCTAGTAAGTGTTTATTCAGTAACTGCTGGTCGCTGCTATTCGCCACCAGGTTAAAACTGCGATTCCACTTTTGAATCAGTTCCAGATAACGAATCAGCGCTTGCCGCTGTTCTGCCTTAACCTGCAGATTCAGCGCCGCCAATCCATTGGATAGTTGAGTGTTAAGAGACATATAAAAGGGAAGTTGAACGCAGTGCATTCAAATAAAGTTTAGGTCACTTGCTTAACTAGCTTTTCGAGTCGTGCTTCTAAACTTTTTCAGATAAATCAACAACAGTGAAATGGCGGCTGGTGTCATCCCCGGCAGTCGCGACGCTCTACCGATATTTTCAGGCCTGGCAGCTTCAAGTTTTTGTGTAAGCTCCACAGACAACCCTTGCACTACCGTGTAATCAAACTCCAGCGGGATCGCTGTGTTTTCCTGTCGCTTGACGCGAGTAATCTCTTCTGATTGTCGCTCGATGTAGCCCTGGTATTTAATTTTAATATCGGCTTGCTGGCGCGCCTGCTTTTCTATCCGCTGCGACATAGAATCTTCGTTTGAGTCTGCCTTTTCCGGGGTTTTATTAATAACCGCAGACAGCGCCGCATAGCTCAACTGCGGTCGTGCTAATAATTCTGACAGTCGGTATTCTTTACTGATTGGTTTCTCCAACAGCATGTTCAAGCGTTCAGCTTCTGCGGTATTTGGATGAATTAGGGTCTTCTCCAAAAATTCCAGTTCAGCCTTCACGGCAGCTGATTTGCGCGTAAAGAATTCCCAGCGCTCATCATCAACCAGTCCAAGATCACGTCCAATTGAGGTCAACCGACTATCCGCATTGTCCTCCCGCAGAGTGAGACGATACTCGGCGCGACTTGTAAACATACGATACGGCTCGTTTGTTCCAAGCGTGATCAAGTCATCAATCAAAACACCGATGTAAGCCTGGTCCCTGCGAGGACACCATGAGACTTTGCCCTGGACGGCCAAGGCGGCATTCAGGCCAGCTAACAGTCCCTGGGCTGCAGCTTCTTCGTATCCGGTGGTGCCGTTGATTTGTCCGGCAAAATACAGACCACTAACAAATCGAGTTTCCAGCGAGTAGTTCAGGTCACGCGGATCGAAGAAGTCATATTCAATCGCATAGCCTGGCCGAGTAATATGTGCAGACTCAAACCCTTTTATCTGGCGAACCATTTCCACCTGAACATCAAATGGCAAACTGGTGGAAATTCCATTGGGGTAGAGCTCGTTAGTGTTCAGCCCTTCTGGCTCGACAAATATCTGATGCGAATTTTTGTCAGCAAATCGCATAACCTTGTCTTCGATAGACGGGCAATAACGAGGACCAGTGCCTTCGATGACACCGGTATACATGGGGGATCTATCCAATCCACCCCGGATAATATCGTGGCAAGCTACATTGGTACTGGTGATAAAACAGGGGACCTGATCCGGATGGTCCGACTGCTTACCCAAAAACGACATGACTGGTAGCGGGCTGTCACCTTTTTGAACTTTCATTACAGAAAAATCAACACTGCGCGCATCGATTCGAGGCGGTGTGCCAGTCTTCAGTCGTTCGACACGAAAAGGCATTTCTCGAAGCCGTTTGGCTAAAGCGATTGAGGGTGGATCACCAGCTCTGCCACCACTGCTTTGCTGCATACCAATATGAATTTTACCGCCCAGGAATGTGCCTGTAGTCAAGACAACTTTTTTGCCAAGTATCTCCAGGCCCATCTGGGTTTTGACGCCAGAGACCTTACCATCAACGAAAAGCAAATCATTGACCGCGGACTGAAACAGGGTGAGATTATCCTGAGACTCTAAAAATTCTCGGATAGCGGCTTTGTAGAGAACACGATCAGCTTGGGCGCGAGTCGCCCTAACCGCCGGCCCTTTGCTGGCATTCAGCACCCTGAATTGAATTCCAGCGCGATCTGTAGCTCGCGCCATGGCTCCGCCAAGGGCATCTATTTCTTTCACAAGGTGGCTCTTGCCGATACCGCCAATAGCCGGATTGCAAGACATCTGACCGAGCGTCTCAATGCTGTGCGTAACCAACAGCGTATTTACACCTATGCGTGCAGCGGCCAATGCCGCTTCTGTGCCGGCATGACCTCCACCGACCACGATGATGTCATATTCAATGGGGTAACGCATTGTCTTTAAGCCTGGCCTCAATTTCTGGGGCTGTGCAGTATATCGGGAACCAAGTGAATTGCCAGCATAAAGCTTTTGGCTCGAAATACTGAAAAACTTAATATAAAAATATAGTTACTTAGTAATTAATATAAATAGATATAGTATTAATACTGATATAGATAGTGCGGCGATTTTCTGTTGAAAAGTTATTTTTACTCAATAAAAACAGTAAGTTAATTGCTTTGTAAGTTGGTGTGTAAGTACTGTATCAAGACAAGATAGCCTCTGTGTGGAATGTGGGTAGTTTTTGCTCTTTCTATTTAGTGTGAGTCTGGCACTTTCTGTACACAGGCTTCTCTCTCGAGACTGGCAGTTACAAACAAGATGTCATTAGAAAAATTATCATCCTGTACCATCGTAGCGTCGCACTATTTTCCAATACAGAAGCTCGAAAAAATCTCCCCTAACAGGTCGTCACTTGTTACGTCCCCTGTAATAGCCCCAAGGTGTTGCTGGACCATTCTAAGGTCCTCGGCAATAAGCTCTATTTGTAAATGATCGCTAACACCTTTTATTGCCGATTTTAAAAAGTTATCCGCTTCTTTGAGGGCGGCGAGATGACGTTCCCTGGCGCTGAAGTTCTGTTCCTGGGTAGATTCGAAGCCGGCCACTTCCAGTAAATGAGATTTCAGGCCTTCAAGGCCGGCACCAGTTTTGGCTGAAATATAGAAAAACTTAAGGGTAATATCGTGAAAGTCAGAACAGGAAATTGGCTTGAATTGATCTGGTAACAGATCAACCTTGTTGAAAACCACGCACAAGCGGTTGAGTAGCTGTGGAGCAACTGTTTGGGGAATGTCCCCTGCTTCTGTGTTGATCTCTACCAGTGGTTGCATGATCTGTTCGATATCACTGTTATCACAGGCGCTGGCATCAGTAACTAGCAGAATGAGATCTGCCTCACCCAAGGCAGAACGTGCTCTTCTCACCCCCTCCTGTTCTACAACATCAGCACTTTCTCTCATACCGGCAGTGTCGTAAATATGCATGGGCAAACCGGCCAGGCTGATTTCCTGTCGCAGAACATCTCGGGTTGTACCCGGGATATTAGTAACGATTGCAGCATCAACGCCGGCAAGGGCATTTAGCAGGCTGGACTTGCCGGCGTTAGGTGCGCCCGCTATGACAATATTGAGGCCGTCTTTAAGAAGCACACCTTGTTGTGCCTCCTGAAAAATTTCGGCCAACCTATCCCTGGCCTCAAGCATTGCACCTTCGACACCGGTGTCAGTCATGATATCAATATCCTCATCACTGAAATCGATGGCCGCTTCGACGTTTACTCTTATGGAAGTAACAGCTGCGACTAACTGATGTATCTTCGCAGAGAAAACCCCTTTCAGTGTTCTCATGGCAGATCGAGCAGCCTGTGTCGAACTGGCATCCACTAAATCGGCAATAGCTTCAGCCTGTAGAAGATCAATCTTGTTATTAAGGAACGCACGTTCTGTAAATTCGCCTGGATGAGCCAGTCTGGCCCCGCATTCAATTACTCTGGCTAATACTGAGCGTAGAACATGTATACCTCCATGTCCCTGAAGCTCGACGATGTTTTCACCGGTAAATGAATTTGGTGACTCAAAATAGAGGCCAATGCCGCTGTCTATCACTTCGCCATTGCTGGATTTCATCTCAACAAATGTAGCCAGCCTGGGCTGCAGTGTTTTTGAGGTGATTTCTTGACTAATGGTTTCAGCGTGGGGACCAGAAATTCTGACAATACCAATGCCTCCGCGTCCTGGGGCCGTGGCTATCGCGCAAATAGTGTCCGAGTCGAAGTGTGTCATTGCTGAACCTGATTTCTCCCCAAGCCTTTTGCTAAATCGGCAAGCGCAGGAGGCGGTTGTATGCCCAGCCAGTTTTCATTGCGCTGGCTGCTTTCAGGTAGCTTATTTAGCTGCGTAACTGGCTTCAATTTTCCGCGTTATGTACCACTGCTGAGCAATGCTCAGAACGCCATTCGTAAGCCAGTAAAGAACCAGTCCTGCCGGGAACCAGAGGAATAGAACGCCCATCATGAGGGGCATCAGCTTCATGACTTTGGCTTGCATGGGATCTGCTGGAGTTGGGCTGAGACTTGTTTGCAGATACATGCTACCTGCCATCAATATTGGCAGGATAAAGTAAGGGTCCCTGACAGAGAGATCCTGCAGCCACAGCATAAATGGCGCATGGCGCAATTCCACGCTTTCCATTAATACCCAATAGAGTGAAATAAAGACAGGCATCTGCACCAGCATGGGAAGACAACCACCGAAGGGATTTATCTTCTCCTTCTTATATAGCTCCATGGTTGCCTGTTGCAACTTCATGCGGTCATCGCCGTAGCTCTCCTTGAGCTGCTGCATTTTGGGCATGAGACGCCTCATGCCCGCCATGGATCGATACTGGGTTTCGGAGAGCTTGTAAAACAGTGCCTTGACGACAAAAGTTAGAGCGATGATTGAAAAACCATAGTTTCCAATGACTGAATCGATTTGTGTGAGTAGCCAATAGATTGGTGCGGCAAGGAAAAACAAAAACCCATAGTCGATGGTAAGCTCAAGATTAGGGGCTATTTCTGCTAATTCGTACTGCTCTTTTGGACCGGCATAAAATTGCATGTCGTACTGACCGGTTGAGCCGGCGGGCACTGAGAACGCGCTGCCAGTAAATTCACCGAAATACTGCGCGCTGTCGTTTTTGCGTGTCGTAAAACGATTTGTATCGGAGACAGGAGGAATCCAGACGGAGATAAAGTAGTGTTGGCTAAATCCAATCCACCCACCTACAACATCAGTTGTCAGGTTAGCATCATCGATGTCATCGAAGTCTATCCTGATATAAGGATCTTCTGCTGATGTGGTAACAAAACCGAGGTAGGTGCGACCGAATCCGCCAGCACTGCTAGGGTCGTCAAAACCGTCGCGTTTAATCTGGCCGAAAGCATTAGCCTGGAAGTCTGAATCTGAAGGATTGGAAACGATGAAGCTGACGTCTATAAGATAGCTCCCTCTTTCGAAGCTAAGTCTTTTAATAATTTCTATGCCGGATTCGGTGCGACTGACCAGGTCAACGTTGAGTTGGTTTTCTCCTTCGGCTAGTGCATAACTCGTTTGTGAAGCGCGGTAGACGGCTCTTTCAGAATTATCGATGCCATCTCGCCCAATAAGCCCACTTTGAGCTACATAGCTTCGCGCTGAGTTTTGCTCCAGTAGCTCAAAGGGATCTTCTTGTACATTGAGCTGCTTGAGATATTGTGGCAACGCCAGGCTTGTTATGTCACCGCCCTTCAATTCAACATTAAGCTTGAGGGTATCTGTGGTTATTGAAATAGACCCGGCATCTTCACTTGGCGCAGTATCAATTCTCGATGCCGAAACAGCCGCTGCGGTGGGTGTGGAATCAGTCCGAGTCACTGGCGCCGGGACTGACGGCGTTTCCGGCAGGTCATTGGCTATTACAGAGGTCGCTTCGGTATTCGTCACACTATCGATGGCTGGTGGATAATCTTCCTGCCAGGCCAACAACATGAGATAAGTAACAATTGCCAAGGCGGCGTAAAGTGAAAATCGGGTTATATCCATGATTCAGATCTCATTGCTCGCTTTAACCCGAGTGTTTCGTTCAGGTACCGGGTCGATACCTCCCTCATGCCAGGGATGGCATTTGCTCAGTCTTCCAAGACCCATCCAGACCCCCCTGAGCGCTCCATGCTTTTCGATGGCCTCTCTCGTGTAGTGAGAGCAGCTTGGATAGAAACGACAGTTACTACCAATCAGTAAACTGAAACAGCGTTGGTAAATATCGATGAGCCTGATAAGCAAGTTGTCGAGCATCTATTCGTCTAGCTTCTTTATATAGTTAGATATTTAGTGAACTTTGCCACGAGTTTAATTGAACTACTACCGTGCTATCGTACGCTTTTGCTGGCAGCATTTTGCCACAGTTTGGCTATCGCAGAGCTGATGGCATCGTTGGGTAGTTTATCTGCACCCTTTCTCACCAGTACAACCAGATCCAGGCCAGCAAAGAGTTCCTGGCGGCGGAATGAGTCTCTAATCAAGCGTTTAATTCGATTGCGCTGAACTGCTGTGGGGATATTTTTTTTAGCTACCACCAACCCCAGGCGGGAGTTCGAACTCTCGTTGCGTCTGGCTAGAACCAGGAAGTAGCGGCAGGAAACTTTGAAATGGGTGTTATTGAAGACAGCGCTAAAATCACTGGCATTCAGTAGGCGGGATGCTTTGGCAAAGCCATGATCTGCCACTGGACATTCTCAGCTCTCTTGCCGCAACAGAAAAGAAGAACTCAGGCAGATAATCTGGCGCGCCCTTTGGCACGACGTCGCTTCAGCACAAGACGGCCACCTTTGGTTGCCATACGTGCGCGGAAACCATGTGTTCGGGCTCTTTTAAGCACGCTAGGCTGATATGTTCGCTTCATAATGAGTAATCCGGGTCCACTAATCCGTTTGAACCGATTAGCGGTTCAAAAAAGAGGCGGAATTCTAGAGGTTTTGGGCAAAACTTGCAATCAGCAATAAGCCTTTTCTAATCGACATTTGCGACTGGCCTCGTGTGGAATCCTGCTGGCGAGAGCAGTTTTAGAGAGCCCAAAACCTACCAAAAACCTACCCAAAACTTAGCCAAAACTTAGCCACAACTTATCCACAGGATATTTATTCACAGGATGAGCCAATAAGCGGCCCAGCTTATTGTTTTTCGTCCTAGAAAAAACAGGCCGATTTAGTATAACTAATTGAAAAACAATAAAAAAAAAGACAATGAAAAAATCAGGCTTAGGCACTTTACACAGTGGATAACTTATAAATCGCTGGATAGAATGGCCATCAAAAAGCAGTATCAAGAATAAATCGGACGGTTAAAGCAAAGTGGTAGTAGAGAATTGGCAGAGATGTACGGAACATCTCAAACAAGAACTTCCTGCGCAGCAATTTAATACCTGGATTAGACCTTTAAGAGCGGAGCTCGATGCTAACGCGCTTAGTCTATACGCGCCAAACAAGTTCATACTGGATTGGGTAAAGGGCAAGTACCTGAATCGAATCTCAGAGCTGGTTGGCGAGCAGGGTAAGGCGGGCATTGAAGTCCGCCTGCTGGTTGGGAGCGCGCAGCCATCCCGTGAGCCAGTCGAGCCATCGCGGCCCCAAAATAAGGTGAAACCGGATGCGGTTGTGATCCCGAACGCTGCGCCCGGTAAGCCATCTGCAGCCAGGAAAGAAAGGGCGCGGATGGACACGATTATTGAGGGTAAGCTTAAACATCGTGGCGCCCTGAACCAGGATAGCACCTTCGATAATTTTATCGTTGGAAAGTCAAACCAATTGGCGAGGGCTGCTGCAATGCAGGTGGCGGAAAATCCCGGGTTCGCCTACAACCCCCTATTTATATACGGTGGGGTTGGCTTGGGTAAGACCCACCTTATGCATGCCATCGGAAATTACCTGGTAAGTAAAAAGCCCGATGCGAAAGTCGTCTATCTTCATTCAGAGACATTCGTGGCGACGATGGTGACGGCCCTGCAGTTAAATGCGATCAATGAATTCAAACGGTTTTACCGGTCGGTAGACGCGCTGTTGATCGACGATATTCAGTTCTTTTCCGGCAAAGAGCGTTCCCAGGAAGAATTCTTCCATACTTTTAATGCATTACTCGAAGGTGGCCAACAGATTATTTTGACCTGTGACCGCTACCACAAGGAAATTAATGGGCTGGAGGAGCGGCTTAAATCCAGATTTGGTTGGGGGCTGACGGTGGCAGTCGAGCCGCCGGAGCTGGAGACGCGCGCCGCCATATTGATCAATAAGGCAGCGCAGTGTGATGTGGAGTTGCCTTATGAAGCCGCACTCTTCATTGCGCAGCGCCTGCGTTCAAATGTTAGAGAGTTGGAAGGCGCGCTTAAAAGAGTGATTGCGCACGCTAATTTCAAAGGTACAGGGATTGATTTGGACCTCATCAAAGAGGCGCTGCGGGACTTGTTCGCCCTGCAGGATAAACTGGTCACAATTGACAACATACAGCGATCTGTAGCGGAGTATTACAAGATCAAAATGGCCGACATGTTGTCAAAGCGGCGAAATCGGTCAGTTGCCAGGCCAAGGCAAGTGGCCATGACACTCTCCAAAGAGCTGACAAACCATAGTTTGCCTGAGATTGGGGATGCTTTTGGGGGCCGTGACCACACGACGGTCTTGCATGCTTGTAAACAGATTAAAAAGCTTCGGCATAGTTCCATAGATATCCAAGAGGATTACAACAACCTCCTGCGGTCGCTCTCTAACTAGAACATAAGCCATTGAAAAAAATAGGGAAAAAGAAAAAAATGCAATTTCAGATTAGCCGAGAGGCGCTGTTAAAGCCCTTGCAACTTGTCAGTGGTGTGGTAGAGAGGCGACAGACCCTACCTGTACTTGCCAATGTGTTGCTGGTGTTAAAAGACGACGAATTGTCTTTAACGGGCACTGATTTGGAAGTTGAGCTCGTGGGCCGAACATCTGTTGATGAGGCGCTACAGCCGGGCGAAATTACGGTGCCGGCACGCAAGCTATTGGATATCTGTAAATCCCTGTCTGAAGATGCCGTGGTGGATGTCGCGCTTACCGATAACAAACTGGTTCTCAAATCGGGTCGCAGTCGCTTCACCCTAACGACCCTACCCGCGTCAGAATTTCCCAATGTCGAGGAAGAACCAGATACCTTTTCCCTCAGCATTCAACAGTCGAAACTTCGTCAGCTGCTGGACAACACCAGCTTTGCCATGGCGCAGCAGGATGTTCGCTATTATCTCAATGGCATGTTGTTTGAGGTCGGCAAGGACTATCTTCGATTAGTCGCTACCGATGGTCATCGCCTGGCCATGGAAACGTTGCAAATGCAGAATAGCATCGGCGAGACACAGCAACAGATTCTGCCTAGAAAAGGGGTGATGGAATTATCCCGCCTGCTCAACGATGAGGATGGTGCTATAGACCTCACTTTCGGTCAGAACCATATCCGAGCCCGGGTACCGGAGTATTCATTCACTTCAAAACTGGTTGACGGCAAGTTTCCTGATTACAACCGAGTGCTGCCGAAAGGTGGAAATAAGGTTGTCATAGGAGATTGCCAGGAGCTGCGGCAGGCGTTTGCCAGAGCTTCAATTCTGTCTAACGAAAAGTATCGTGGTGTAAGAGTGATGCTGGCGGAAGGTGAGATCAAGATCCTTGCCAACAATCCCGAGCAGGAAGAGGCAGAGGAAGTTGTCGCGGTGGAATACAGCGGCGACAGTCTGGAGATAGGCTTCAATGTGTCTTATCTCATAGATGTGTTATCAACACTCAGCACCTCAAGAACCAGGATAACGCTGTCAGACCCAAACAGCAGCGCCTTGCTTGAAGCTGAAGAAGGCGGCGATGCGGTGTATGTCGTGATGCCGATGCGGCTCTAAACTTTGCTGCGCCCAACGGGCCAGCGTATGTTTTGGCTCTTCATATCGGTAAACAGCCTATGCTGGAGCCCGCGGTTTCCGCATTAAATTATCATGACGTCCGTCACTGAGTTGCAGCTAACTAATTTCCGCAATTTTTGTGAAGCGAAAGCTTCCCCGAGCAGCGGCATAAATCTGATATACGGTGAGAATGGTAGCGGCAAGACCAGCCTGCTCGAGGCGATTCACTTATTGTCCACCGGCAAGTCTTTTCGAAGCTCTCTGGTAGATCCGCTCATAAAAGACGGGGAAAAGGCTGCGACGATATTTGCTGCTACTGAAGACCAAAACAAGGTCGGTTTGACGAAGCCCCGTAAACAGAAACAGCAGCTTAGGCTCAACGAAGAAAACCAGAAGAACTGGGACCAGGTTGCTCGGATATTGCCGTCACAGGTTTTGGATGCCACGTCTTTCGAGTTACTCGAGGGAGGACCTAAGGCAAGAAGGCGTTTCATGGATTGGGGTGTGTTTCACGTGGAACCCAGTTTTCTTGATAATTGGCGCAGAGCAAGCAAGAGCATAGCGAATCGAAACCGGCTTCTAAAGCAGGGCCAAAAAAGCAGCGCCGAAAGTGCACAGATCGATGCATGGGATCGCGAGCTCTGCCTGGCCGCATCCGCGATTGATGAATCGAGAACGCGTTACCTGGAGAGGCTGCTGCCAGCATTTCAGAGAATCTATGAAAAGCTAGTGGGCAATCACCCCACTGACCTGCAGATTATTTATAAGCGGGGGTGGTCGTCAGATCTTACGCTCGACGAGGCACTCGCGTCCAACAAAGAAGTAGATTTCAGGTATGGATCCACCCAGGCGGGACCCCATAGGGCGGACCTTGATATCAAGCTAGGTTCCCGGCGGGCACAGGAAATACTGTCCCGCGGCCAGGAAAAGCTGGTTGTCTGTGCGTTAAAGGTGGCGCAAGGTGAGGTACTTTCCCAGGCCGTGGGTAGAAAATGCATCTACCTCATCGATGATCTGCCCGCAGAACTGGATCCCTCCAACAGGGAAAAGGTAATGCAGCAACTGGTGCAGACTAGCGCGCAGCTATTCATTACCAGCGTAGAGGCGACCGCTATCGATACGGACTCATTGGGGCGGTCTGACATCGCCAAGTTTCACGTGGAACGTGGTATACTGACAGGATGAATTTAGGCGAATTTTCCGCGTAACGTCGCTTAACATGGCGATAATTGCTGGCAAATTACGTAGTGGAGTAATTTCATGAGTGACGAAACTCAACCCGATTATAATTCAGACAGCATCAAGGTCCTGAAAGGGCTAGACGCGGTCAGAAAAAGACCAGGCATGTATATCGGTGATACAGACGATGGCACCGGCCTTCACCACATGGTTTTCGAACTGGTGGATAACTCAATCGATGAGGCTCTGGCGGGACACTGTGACATTATCGAAGTGACCATTCACCTCGGTGAAACCATCACTGTTTCAGATAACGGCCGAGGTATCCCGACCGAGATGCACAAGGAAGGAGTCTCCGCGGCGGAGGTCATAATGACTGTTTTGCATGCGGGGGGCAAGTTTGATGACAACAGCTACAAGGTTTCGGGCGGCTTGCACGGGGTTGGCGTCTCTGTTGTTAACGCCCTGTCAGAGGAGTTAAAGCTTACTATCCGCCGAGAGGGCCAGGTTCACGAACAGTTATATGAGCATGGGGTCCCAAAAGCACCTCTGGGTGTGGTGGGTGAAACCCAGATCAGTGGGACAGAAGTCCACTTCAAGCCTGCCCAGGAGACATTTTCAAACATTGAGTTCCACTATGATATTCTCGCGAAAAAGCTACGCGAGTTAGCATTTCTTAATGCCGGAGTGGCCATTCACCTCAAAGACGAGCGCTCAGGTAAAGAAGATCTATATAAGTATGAAGGTGGACTTAAAGCCTTTGTCGACTATCTTAATACCAATAAATCCACAATCAATAAGCTATTCCACTTTACCTCAGAGCGTGAGGAAGATGGCATCACTGTTGAGGTTGCTTTGCAGTGGAACGACTCCTACCAGGAAAATATTTTCCCTTACACCAACAATATTCCCCAGCGGGACGGAGGCACCCACCTTGCTGGGTTCCGCGGCGCGTTGACCCGCGTACTTAAGAGCTATATCGACAAAGAGCTGGCCCAGAAAAAGGGTAAGGAAGTAGTTACTAGCGGCGATGACGCGAGAGAGGGCCTTACAGCGATAATCTCGGTAAAGGTTCCCGACCCAAAATTTTCCTCACAAACCAAAGACAAGCTGGTTTCCTCCGAAGTTAAGACTGTCGTGGAACAAGAAATGGCAGCCCACTTCAATGACTACTTGTTGGAAAATCCACAGGACGCCAAACAAATCGTCAACAAGATGATTGATGCGGCCCGCGCGAGGGAAGCAGCCAGAAAAGCCCGGGAAATGACCCGTCGTAAAGGGGCGCTCGATGTTGCCGGCTTACCCGGCAAACTGGCTGACTGTCAGGAAAAAGATCCGGCACTCTCTGAAATATACATCGTGGAGGGTGACTCGGCGGGGGGCTCTGCGAAGCAGGGCAGAAACCGCAAGAATCAGGCGATATTGCCCTTAAAAGGAAAGATTCTTAACGTAGAGAAAGCGCGATTCGACAAGATGCTTAGCTCAGCAGAAATCGGTACATTGATTAAAGCCCTGGGCTGCGGCATTGGGAATGAGGAGTTTTCTCCGGAAAACCTCCGTTATCACAGCATCATAATAATGACGGATGCTGATGTTGATGGCTCACATATCCGAACTTTACTACTTACCTTCTTTTTTCGCCAAATGCGCGAACTAGTAGAAAGGGGCCACATTTTTATCGCACAACCACCTTTGTACAAAATCAGGAAAGGCAAGCAGGAGCAGTATCTAAAGGATGATATCGAGCTGGCAAGCTATCAAACCCAAATAGCTTTGGAGGGTGCCAGTCTGCACGTCAATGCAGATGCGCCCGGTATTGCAGAGGACTCTTTGGAAGCTTTGGTAAAACAATACCACGAGGCCTATGCAATAATCAGCCGGCTGGCTCGGATTTATCCGACTGAGGTACTGGAAGCCATGATATTTACCGACCTGCTGCCGGAAGCCGATCTCACCGATCAGACTAAAGTGCAGCATTGGGTAGACTCGCTGACCGCAAGCCTTCAGGCCAAACACCCCGGAGTAAGTGCAAACTATACACTTCGGATCAGTGAAGATCGGGAGAGGCATACTTACTTACCCGAAGCCGTTCTCAATCTTCATGGTCTTGAGCGAACTTACCCATTCAACGGAGACTTCTTCCACTCGGGCGAATATCGAACTTTGGCTGAGCTAGGCAAGACCCTCGACGGGCTGGTAGAAGAAGGCGCATTCGTCAAACGCGGCGAGAAAACCAAGGAAGTGAGCAGTTTCGGCGAAGCTATCGAGTGGTTGACGCAAGACGCAATGAAGGGCCACTACCTGCAGCGCTATAAAGGACTGGGCGAAATGAACCCGGATCAACTGTGGGATACGACCATGAACCCCGAAACCAGGCGCATGCTCCAGGTCACCATCGATGATGCCATAGGTGCGGATCAGTTGTTCAATACACTGATGGGAGATCAGGTTGATCCACGTCGGGAATTCATCGAGAACAATGCGCTCGCGGCAGAAAACCTGGACATATAGTTCAACGCGAGACGAATTGTTCTCGCGTCCACTGTTCCACGGTTTCGGTTAGCTCATTAACTGAGCGGCCGTTAATCTGTATAGCCTGCCCGACCACGACCGAGACTGTGCCAGGATACTTAATGAACTGGCGGGCTGGCCACGTATACCCAGCGTTGTGGACGATCGGCACAATTGGAACGTCAGCCGCCACGGCCAGGCTTGCCCCGCCGCGAGAAAACTCTCTGATCGTCCCTGGCTCTGAGCGTGTACCCTCTGGAAATATAATTATTGAATTACCTTCCTTTAGTCTTTGCTCGCCCTGCAGCAAGAGAGACCGAGCGGCCTCGCGGGGTTTACTGCGATCTATAGCAATTGGCCTCAGCAGCCTGAGTGCCCAACCCCAAAAAGGTATCTTGAGTAACTCCATTTTGAGGATGGGTGAAATAGGAAAGATCAGCGTATAAAACAGTAGCGTCTCCCAACTGCTCTGGTGATTCGACAAATACACGGCGGGCTGTTCCAGTAAGTTATCTGTACCAGTTATTTCATAATTGACCCCACAGCTAAGGCGAAGCCAACCGAGAATAGACTTGCACCAGGCAGCGGCAAACCCATGACGCCGGCGTGGTGGCATTAAGGGAAACAGCAGAATAAAAATGAAAGACATGACGATAGTGGCAAGTACGTATCCAACATAGAACAGCGCCGAACGCAGGATAAGTATCAGCTGTTTAAACATGATTCCCTGATATAGTCCGCGGCAAACCAATTTCCACAAACTGGGCCAGATTGTCGAATACGGGTACCGGCTCCCCCTCAAGTTCATTTAATCGGCTTTCCGTTAGACGGCCTTTCCCTGTTCTGACTAACACTGGCTGCATGGAGAATGCCCGCGCCGCCTGCAAATCCTTAAGACTGTCTCCAACGAAATACTGGCCGGTCAGACTGGTAAGCAACTCGTCTTCTATGCGCTGCAACAGGCCGGTTTTGGGTTTCCTGCAATCGCAGCCAGCGTCTGGTGAATGTGGACAGTAAAACACGCCTTCTATGAAACCGCCGCAATCCTCTACCATAGAACACATTTTTTGATGTATGTTCGCAAGTGCGATTTCATCAAAAAGCATTCGGCCCAAACCAGACTGATTGGTGGCAACAGCGACTTTGTAACCATCCACATGTAATGCGGCTATGGCCTCAAGGCTACCTGGTACGGGCGACCACTCTTCAGGAGACTTAATGTAGTCGTCTGAGTCTTCATTTATTACACCATCTCTATCCAACACGATGATTTTCATAAATGAAAAGCTGCCCAGGGACTCAGGATTTATGCAGGTGGGAGATATCTGCAGACCTGAGAAACAGCGATTGTAGCTGCTTCAACAAAGCCAGTCTGTTATTTTTAACAGCGACATCATCGGTCATGACCATCACATCGTCGAAAAAAGTATCAACCGAAGTATTCAGTCCGGACAGTACTTTGAGCCCCTCCGTGTATTGGCCGTTAGCAAACAAAGGTGCCACCTCTAACTCTTTTTGTTGTACTTCGGTGGCAAGGGTTTTCTCGGCGGGCTCTGACAATAGGGATTCATCAAGCGCGAGAACAGAGTCGCTTGAATCCTGTTTGGCCAGTATGTTGGCTACACGTTTGTTTGCAGCGGCGAGAGGCTTCGCTTCAGGTAGTTGGTAGAATGCGTGCACAGCATTAATTCGTAGATGAAAGTCCAGCGGCCTGCTGGGTTTGAGCACGAACACCGATTGAAATTCCTCGCTGCTCATTCCTTTATCCAGGTACCAAGCGCGAAACCGTTCAAGTACGAAGTCAAAGACTTGCGTGCGGGTCTCAGCTTGAAGGAGATCGGCCGGATAGGTTTTTAGGGACACATCAATTAGCTCGCCTAAGTCCAGGCTCAGTTGCTTCTCAACAATAATTCGCAATAAACCGATAGCCGCGCGACGCAGGGCAAACGGATCCTTCGACCCGGTGGGGGGTTGGCCAATTCCGAATAGCCCGACCATAGAGTCTAGCTTATCCGCGATTGCCAGCACCGCTCCGGTCAGTGTCTCCGGCACAGCATCACCCGCGAATCTGGGCTGATACTGTTCATAGATGGCTTTTGAAACATCACCCGGTTCGCCATCATGTTCAGCGTAATAAGAACCCATCAAACCCTGCAGGTCTGCAAACTCGCCAACCATATTAGTAAGCAAGTCACACTTGGAAAGCTGAGCAGCTCTTTGGCAATGCTCAGGATTAGCGTCTACCTGATTTGCAATCAGAGTCGCCAGTTCACCCACTCGCTGACACTTGTCCAGGACGGTGCCGAGCTTATCCTGAAAAATTAGCTTGCCGAGCGCAGCCTGACGGCTTTCCAGGGGGGATTCTTTGTCGGTGTCATAGAAAAACTGGGCATCTGCGAGGCGAGGTCGAATTACCCGCTCGTTACCTTTAATGACTTGCCCTGGATCCGTGCTTTCAATATTGCTTATCGTAATGAATTTGGGCAGTAGTTTGCCGTTGGAGTCCGTTAAATAGAAACATTTCTGGTGGGACTTCATGGCCAAAATTAATGCTTCCTGCGGGACGGCCAGAAACGCCTCTTCGAAACATCCGGTTAAGGCAACCGGAAACTCTACCAGGTTGGTAACCTCTTCTAGCAGGTCCGGGTCGATAACCGCAGTTGCATTGAGACGATCTCCTTCCTGCAGCACCTGTTCCCTGATCATCTCGCGGCGCTTATCGAGGGAAGCAATAACCTTGCCCTGATCTCGAAGGACTGCCTCATAGGCCCCAGCTTTACCCAGCGGGATGTCGCTGTTGTGATGGAATCTATGTCCTCTGGTTGCGGGGCCAGAGTCTACTCCTAATACCGATGCGGCCACGGCTTCGTTGCCGAACAGCACCACAAGCCAGTGTACCGGGCGCACGAATTCGTTGCGTGAGCTTCCCCAGCGCATTCGCTTGGGTATGGGCAGCTGTGACAGAGCGGGCTCCAGCAGATCAGGAATCAGCGCCGTGGTTGCCTGGCCCTTTTCAAGCACTGTGTACGCAAGCTTTTCAGTGCCGTCTTTATCCGACCGCGCGAGATCTGCTACGTCGACACCGCAAGAGCGAGCGAAACCGGCAGCTGCCTTGGTGGGCTGCCCAGCCTGATCAAAGGCTGCCTTTACTGCAGGGCCAAGCCTGGTTTTTTCGTTATCCTGCTGCGCCTCTTCGAGATCGCGAACCAATACTGCCAGACGCCGTGGCGTCGCAAAGCGTTCCACATCCCCAAACCCCAGATTCAGGTCCTGTAGCTGTTTGGCAATTTGATCAGCAAAAGCAGAAGACAGAAGGGACAAAGCCTTGGGCGGCAATTCCTCGGTGCCAATTTCAATGAGTAAATCTCGAGTCGCCATGCTGATTATTCTTCCAGGAATTCTTTTTTCAATGCATCCGGCGCCAGCGGAAAGCCCAGGCGCTTCCGGCTGGCATAGTATTCTTCGGCCACGCCTCTGGCCAGGCTGCGCACGCGCAGGATGAAACGCTGTCGTTCAGTAACGGAAACGGCATTCCGGGCATCCAGCAGATTAAAGTAATGGGATGCTTTTAAAACCTGTTCATAAGCGGGAAGCGCCAGCTGCCGTTCGAGCAGGATCTGGCACTGCCCCTCGCACTCATCAAAATAGCGGAACAACAGCGAGGTATCGGCATGTTCAAAATTGTAGGCTGACATTTCTACTTCATTTTGTTTAAACACATCGCCGTAAGTGACCTTGCCATTCGGCCCCTCTGTCCAGACGATGTCGTAGATGCTATCTACACCCTGCAGGTACATTGCGATTCGCTCAATACCGTAAGTTATCTCCCCGCTTACGGGATAGCATTCCAAGCCACCCACCTGCTGGAAATAGGTGAACTGGGTAACTTCCATGCCGTTAAGCCAGACTTCCCAACCCAAGCCCCAGGCGCCTAGGGTAGGAGACTCCCAGTTATCCTCAACGAATCGAATATCATGAACCGCCATGTCGATACCGAGATAGCGCAGTGAATCCAGATATAGCTCCTGAATCTCCTTGGGCGACGGCTTAAGAATTACCTGAAACTGGTAATAGTGCTGCAAACGATTAGGGTTCTTACCGTAGCGACCATCAGTCGGGCGGCGGCATGGTTGCACATAGGCAGTGTTCCAACTCTCCGGGCCAATTGCACGCAGGAAAGTGGCCGGATGAAATGTGCCAGCACCAACCTCCATATCCAGAGGTTGCAGTACCACACAGCCCTTATCCGCCCAAAATTGCTGGAGCGCCAAAACCAACCCCTGAAAGGTTGATAGGTCGTTGTTAGTTTTCACGATGTTCTTGATTTTTCTAGATTTTGCGGGACACTAATTATCCTCGATTATCTCCAACTAATCTAGACATGGGGCCCTATCAGACTACTGAGGTGCGCCCGGGAAGGGCAGCGCGCTAAAGAAAAGAACTCGGGGACCAGAGTTATGATAATTTATGGCTGACGCATAAGCCCGTGTAAGCCAATCAAGCCTAGAATCGGTAAAACCTTATCCAAACCTTCGCCTACTTCATCATCAGAACGATTCTCACTATTTGTTCATGGCTACCTCTTCCGGTGCTCCATGGGATTGGCTGGATCTGGGGATCCTTGCTGTATTTAATTCCGAACCGAACCCGGGAAACCACACGCAAGAATCTGCAGACCTGTTTCCCTGAAATGCCCTCCACACAGATCAATCAACTGGTGAAAGAGAGCTTGATCAATACTGCATGTACCGCCTTGGAAATGGGAAAGGCCTGGGTCTCACCCATCACAAGCACCCTCAATCTGGTTAAAGACTCAGACGGTTTAGAAGAATTTGCGGCCGCCGCAGCCGGGCCTCGAGGCGTCATTCTTCTGGCCCCACATCTTAGCAACTGGGAGATTTTTGGTTTCTATGCCAGCGAAGGTCGTCGCGCCAATTTCATGTATCAACCGCCCCGTATAGAGGGGCTGGACAGATTGCTGCGCAGAGTTCGAGCACGCAATGGTGTCAGTCTTGCGCCAACTAATCGCAAAGGAGTGGCGCAGCTTTTAACAGCCCTGAAGAGAGGTGAGATCGTAGGCATATTGCCAGACCAGGTGCCTGCGGACGAGAGTGGGGAGTTTGCCAATTTTTTTGGCGAGCCAGCACTAACAATGACCTTGGTCAGTAAGCTCATACAGCGCACTGACGCTCGGGTATTTTGTGGCTTCGCCAAGCGTTTGCCCAGAGGTAAAGGCTTTGTCGCAATATTCGAGCCGGCCGACGAGAAAATTTATAGCAGCGATATTAAGGAATCAACTGAAGGGCTTAACAGGACAGTAGAATCTGCTGTGCTAAAAGCGGTTTCGCAATATCAATGGGAATACAAGAGATTCCGGCGTCGGCCCGACAATTCAGAATTCTATAGAACTCACTCGAATTAGGCGCCAGGTCGCTCACAAGTAATATATAGAGGAAGCAATCTCGCGATCGAAACTAGCGTTTCCAGAACATGGGCGTAAAGAGCACCAACAAGGTAAAAACTTCCAGTCGACCGAGCAGCATAGCAAGGCACAAGATCCATTTTGCAGGGCCGGGCAATGCGCCATAGGTTTCCGCAACACCAGACAGCCCGGGCCCAAGATTGTTTATGCAGGCGCCCACGGCACTAAACGCAGTGATGATATCCAGCCCGGTAGCAAGCAATGCCAGCAGCATCACCATGTAGGCCATTACGTAAACAGCGAAGAATCCCCACACTGATTCGACAACCCGATCGGACATGACTTTCTTTCCCAGCTTGATCGGGATAACAGCACGGGGATGAATCAGTCTTTGCACTTCCCGGAAACCCTGCTTAAAAATAAGCAGGATGCGGATGACTTTCATGCCGCCCCCGGTGGAACCAGCGCAAGCACCAATAATGGCTGCATACAAAAGCACATAGGGAAGAAAAAGCGGCCAGGAGTTAAAATCGGCTGTCGCGAAGCCAGTGGTAGTTGCGAATGAAACCACTTGAAATACACCGCGTCTCAGCGCTTCCCAGAAAGAATCGTAAGTCCCGTTAAAAGTCAGGACCAGCACCGTGACGATTGAAACGCTACACAAGATAAAGGCATAAAACTTGAATTCGGGATCATGCAGATAGTGCCGGAACTGCTTTTTCTGAAACGCGAAAAAGTGCAGGGCGAAATTGATTCCAGCAATAACCATGAATACGATGGCGATAGATTCCACCAGCGGGCTATCGAAGTAGGCCAGGCTGCTGTCATGGGTTGAGAAGCCTCCGATCGCTACAGTGCTGAAACTATGGGAGACAGCATCGAACAGGCTCATGCCAACGGCCCAATAGGCCAGTGCACAAACCAGGGTAAGGGTGAGGTAGATTAACCAGAGCGACTTGGCTGTCTCGGCCAGACGCGGGACTAACTTGGTGTCTTTTACCGGACCGGGGCTTTCCGCGCGATAGAGCTGCATGCCGCCAATACCGAGCATTGGTAAAAGTGCTACGGCAAGAACGATGATCCCCATACCGCCTAGCCACTGCAAAAGCTGCCGGTAGAACAATATAGACTCCGGCAATTCATCGAGGCCAGAAATCACGGTAGCCCCAGTAGTGGTTAGCCCGGATATAGATTCGAAAACCGCATCCGTTAAGCTGAGTTCGGTGGCAGGGGAGAATAGCAACGGCAGGCAGCCTGCAGTACCAAGCACCGCCCAGAATAAAGTGACAACCATAAAGCCGTCGCGATTGCTCAATTCCTTGTGTTGGCTGGAGGTGATTAGCCAGAGCATCAGGCCAGTGGAAAATAAAATGCCGATAGAATAAAGAAAGGCGGCCGCTGAACCGTCACTATAGATAAGTGATACCAGCAGTGGTGGCAGGTTGCCTAGTAAGCTGAAGAGCATCAGCAGCAAGCCAAGTATCTTTACAATGGTGGCGGGGTGCATAGGGCCCTAGAAAAAGCTAAAGCCGACCTGGAACAACCGTTCCACTTCTGGAATGGTCTTGCGGTCAACCAAAAAGAGTATAACGTGATCATCTGATTCGATAACGGTGTCGTCGTGTGCGATAAGCACTTCATTATTGCGGACGATGGCACCTATGGTGGTGCCCTCCGGCAGCTCTATATCCTCGATTGCACGCTTCACGACTTTTGAATTGGTTTCATCACCGTGGGCAATTGCTTCCATTGCCTCGGCAGCACCACGCCGCAGCGAATGTACCGCAACCACATCACCGCGCCGCACGTGGGCCAATAAAATGCCTATTGTTGCGAGCTGGGGAGAGATCGCGATATCGATTTCGCCCCCCTGCACCAGGTCGACATAAGCAGGGTTGTTGATAATCGCCATGACCTTCTTGGCACCCAGTCGCTTCGCGAGCAACGAGGACATGATGTTCGCTTCGTCATCATTGGTAAGCGCAAGAAACACATCGGTTTCTTCGATATTTTCTTCTATCAGCAGATCCTTGTCAGACCCTTCGCCATGGAGAACGATAGAGTCGTGCAGATTCTCGGACAGGTAGGCACATCGCTCAGTGTCTGTTTCGATTAATTTCACCTGATAGCGTTCTTCAATATTGCTCGCTAGCCGGTGTCCGATTTTGCCACCGCCAGCAATCATGATGCGCTTGTATGGCCTGTCCAATCTTCGAAGTTCGCCCATACAGGCACGAATGTTTTCCTGCGCGGCGACGAAGAAGACTTCATCATCAGCCTCAATCACAGTAGACCCTTCTGGGGTAATCGGGCGGTCCTTGCGGAATATTGCCGCGACCCTGGTGTCCACCCCCGGCATATGCTGACGAATCAAGCGAATTTCCTGGCCGACTAGAGGGCCGCCATAGAATGCTTTCACAGCAACCAACTGCACACGCCCGTCGGCGAAATCCAGAACCTGTAATGAGCCAGGTAAATCGATCAGACGCGTAATATAGTCAGAGACAATCTCTTCTGGACTGATAATCTCAATGTCGGGCATTCCCTCGACCCGAAAGAGCTTTTCGCTTTTGGTATAAGAGCCGGCGCGTATGCGGCAAATTCTGCGATGCACTTTGTAAAGCGTGAGAGCAACATGGCAGGCAACCATGTTGGTTTCATCACTGTCGGTGACGGCTATGAGCATCTCTGCGTCGTCTGCGCCAGCCTGCAATAGAGTGGAAGGGTGGGACGGCGCGCCAGCCACAACCCGGGCGTCAATGTGATCGTTAAGCTCCTGCAGGCGCTCACTATCCTCATCCACGATCGTGATGTCGTTTTTCTCATTGGAAAGGGTTTCAGCGAGGGCGCTGCCCACCTGATTGGCACCAAGGATGATAATTTTCATGGGTTGCGTGTTTTCTGAAGTGTAATCGCGAGCTGTCCTAGAATTCCCTTAGCATTTGCGCAGCAAGGAAAAGAAGAACCCATCGGTACCGCTGCTGGTACTGGGTAGCAGCTGCCTTCCTGTCTCGCATTCTACTCCCCAATCGGCCGCGATGCCTTCATATTTAGCATCGTTATGGCTGTCGAGGAATTGCCGAATCTGGGCCTGATTTTCCTCAGGCAGAATCGAGCAAGTGGTATACAGAAACAGGCCGCCGGGCTTTAGACATTGCCACAGATTTCGCAACAGCTCCTGCTGTGTGGCCAGCAGCTCAGTGATTTGTTTCGGTGTCCGCAGTAGCTTGATGTCAGGGTGTCGTCTTATGACTCCAGTAGCGCTACAAGGCGCATCTAACAGGACGCGATCAAACGCTTCACCATCCCACCAGGACGCAAGCACAGCGGCGTCAGCACAGACTAAATTCGCCTCCAGCTTTAGTCTTTGCAGGTTCTCTTCAATCCTGAGTAGCCTGGACTTTTCTCTATCTATTGCAACCAAGCGGGTAAGTGAGTGCTCACTTTCTAGAACATGAGAGGTTTTTCCACCCGGTGCGGCACAGGCATCCAGTAGCTGTAAACCTGGCTCCAAACGCAGGCTGCCAGCAACAAGTTGCGAGGCCTCATCCTGAACGCTTACCTCTCCCTCAGCGAAGCCCGGAATGTCTTGCACGGGCATGGGTTCCGATAGATAGATTGCAGAATTCGCCAGCAAGCCAGGCGTCGCCTGAATCCCCAGAGAGGACAATTTTTGCAAATATTGCTCCCGGCTCTGGCGCGCGAGGTTGACTCTGAGTGTCAGTGGCGGCCTGGCGTTGCCCGCATCAAGAATATCTTCAAGCTGGTCTGGCCATGCTGTGGCGACAGCCTCCACCAGCCACTCAGGGTGCGATGCGCGGCTGGCCAAGCCGGCGCGGTCCAGCGTGGCTTGCAGCGTGTCTGCCTGGCGCTGGAAATTTCGCAAGACGGCATTCACCAAGCCCCTGGCCCAGCGCTGTTTGAGATCAGACGTCGCACTAACGGTCTCATTAATCGCCGCATGGTCTGGAACCCGCATGAATTTGAGCTGGTAGAGCCCAATCAGCATTAGCGCGCGAACATCACGATCTTTTGACTTGAGTGGCTTGCTTAACAATTCCTGCAGTAGAAAATCTAGCTGATGGAACCACCGGCACGTGCCAAAGCACAGCTCCTGAATAAACTGGAACTCAGCCTCGTCGCGGAATGGGTCTAGCTGGTTAGAGAGGGAGCCTTGCTTTTTCAGTAAGCTCCCAAGAATCTTGGCGGCGATCGCCCGGCTATTGCTAGCCATTGCTATCGCCATTATCGAAACGTTTGCCAGTCTCCACTATTGTGGTCCCGGAATTCATCAGATCGCGTATCGACCATTGCTTCTTTCCAGCAAGCTGAATCCTGGTAACCAATAGTGATGAGTTGCTACAGGAGACTTCTACGCCGGTTGAATCAATGCCTAAAATAGTGCCAGCCGGCACATCTTTATCTGCAGCAAGTGGCGATTGTTCAAGAGGGCTCGCTTCAAGAATTCGAAGCCGCTCACCCCCCATAAAACTGTAAGCAGGCACCCTGCCAACACCTGCTCTAACGACTCGGCAAAGCTGCTCTGCCGGAAGTTGCCACTGAAGTAATGATTCTGACTTATCGATCTTGGCCGCATAGGTGCTCAGTGTATCATCTTGCAATTCAGCACTTTCACTCAAGGCAGTGAAGTTATCCAGAGTATGTAGTAGCGCAGAAGTGCCGGCATTACAGAGCTTTTCTGTTAGGGATTCTCGGCCATCGCTTGGCGCAATTGTGACTTTGGACTTATAAAGCATGGGGCCAGTGTCTAGGCCAGCATCCATTTTCATGATAGTGACACCTGACTCTTTATCTCCAGCAAGTATGGCTCGCTCAATAGGCGCCGCACCGCGCCAGCGTGGTAATAAAGAGGCATGCACGTTGATACAGCCAAGCTGGGGAATATCGAGAATCTCCTGTGGCAGGATCAGACCATAAGCAACCACGATTAAGAGATCGGGTGAAAACGCCGCCAGTTCTTGCTGTGCATCGGCTAGCTTGAGGGACTTTGGTTGCTTGAGAATAAGACCGTTATCAAGAGCGACCTGTTTTACCGGGCTGGGTTGCAGTTTTTTGCCGCGGCCCGATGGCCGATCAGGTTGTGTATAGACGGCAACGATATTGTGTTTCGCCGCGATGAGCGCGGCAAGGTGCTCAGCCGCGAAGCTGGGTGTCCCCGCAAAACAGATTTTTAGAGGGGTCATGAAATCAGGCGGACTTCTTGTGTTCTTTTTCGAGTTTACTGCGAATACGTTGGCGCTTAAGAGCGCTGATGTAATCCACAAACAGTTTGCCATCCAGGTGGTCGATTTCATGCTGGATGCAGGTAGCCAGGATACCCTCTGCTTCGATCTCAAACTTTTCGCCCTTGCGGTCCTGTGCCTGCACTTTGATACCTTTCGGGCGTGAAACCGTTTCGTAAAACCCAGGAACTGACAGGCAGCCTTCGTCATATTCAGAAAGCTCATCCTCAATTATCTCAAAACTTGGATTGATGAAGACAAGAGGACTATCCTTGCTCTCTGAGACATCGATGACCAGCAAGCGTTTATGGACGTCAATCTGAGTCGCCGCAAGCCCAATACCTTGAGAGTCGTACATGGTCTCGAACATATCGTCGATCAAGACTTCCAGCTTTGCGTCGAAAACAGTTACGGGACTGGCTACTTTGCGTAGCCTGGGATCTGGAAATTCCAATATGGGTAGCAGCGCCATAAGTCTTTATATGGGGTAATTCAACGGGATTAAACTGAGAGCAGTGTGAACTGCTTCTAGTGCTAATTATACCGTATTGCTAACATGACCGTGCCACTAGGTGCAGAATTTAATTGATGAAAATACTATTTAACAGGCTCTTTAACAATCTGGCTCTGGGATTGGCTGTGCTGTTGTTTACCAGTCCAGTTTACGCCCAAACCAGCCTGTTAAAGAACGGCATGCCGGAACGCTATATTGTGCAAGATAGCGACAACTTGTGGGACATAGCCGGCCAGTTCTTGAATGATCCTGAAAGATGGCCTGAGGTATGGCTACCGGACCCCTATCTGGACAAGGCCGACTTTATCTATCCCGGCGACGAACTGCGGATCAGCTACGTCGACGGCGCGCCCAGGATACTGGTGCTGCGAGGGGGTCGTGAAGTTGAGGAACTGGGGCCGGAAATGCGAGAGCAAGCGCTTTCCAGTGCGATTCCCGCCATTCCCCGGGAAGCGATCGAGAATAGCTTTACGCGCAACCGCATCGTCAGCCAGACCTTGCTGGAAGATGCCCCTTATATTGTGAGTAACATAGGTGATGCCCTCGCAATCGCCACCGGAGATGAAGTTCACGCCCGTGGCGAATGACCTGCCGGGACGACCTTATTCGAAGTTTACCGCCCATTCCGTGAACATTATGACGACGATGATGATGACATCCTGATTGGCATTGAAGTCGAATATGTCGGCTTTGCCAGCATCGTCGCAGTGGAATCAGCCGAACTGCGCCGACTATTGATTAACAACAGTGCCAAGGAGATCCGGGTTGGTGACCGCTTACTTGTCCGGGAAGAGTCGACAATTGGGGCGACAATTTTCCCGACCGAGCCTGCTTTAGACATAGAAGGCCGTATCGTCGCATTTCTGGGGAACGAGCAGATGGTTTCCCAGCTGGACACGGTGGTGATAAACCTCGGTGCTGGCGACAATTTAGCGATTGGTGATGTGCTGGCCATATCGAAAGAAGATTCCATGATGGTAGATGGGACGGAGCGGGACCGCATGAGTTTTCGTCAGCGCATGCGAGCACTGTTTAGTCGAGACCGGCTACAACTTCCTGGCGATGAGATTGGCACTCTGTTGGTCTATCGCACATTCGACTCAATGAGCTATGCCGTGGTGCTTAGCAGCCTCGAGCCCATCGAAAGCAATAGCAGGGTGCTCAGTCCATAGTTAGACCCTAAAAGACTTAAAACAACCCAAACAATTCATATTGTTCCAATGCTCAAGGATGATCAATGGAACCCACCGAAACTCTTGCGACGCTAAGACTCCTGATTAGCGGCATAGTCACCAACGCCAGGCTGGGGCGATTGCTTGCTGGCGGGCAATTGCGGGTCGCAGACTTGCCGTCGGTTTCCCATCAGTCGCTGCTAGATTCTGGTTTTAGCCGCGCGGGTGCCACAGAAATTCAGCGAATTGCCGCTGGGCAATGTGTCGAGCGGCTTTCCAATGCAGCGGCAGAAATTTTCGCCGCCACTCTCGACGAGGGCGCGAAACCCATTACTCTTGCCGACCCCGCCTATCCTGTTCTGCTCAAGCAGATTTATGACCCCCCTGCTCTGCTTTTTGTTAAAGGTCGCGTCGAGCTGTTAGGCGGGTTTTGTGTGGCGATGGTGGGTAGCCGAAAAGCCAGTACCCAGGCCAAGCGCTTCACGCGCTGGCTAGCGGCAGAACTGGTAGGCCAGGGATTAACGGTCGTGAGCGGTCTGGCCAGGGGCGTTGACTGCAATGCGCACACCGGTGCGTTAGAAACGGGCAATACCATTGCGGTTATTGGCACTGGTATTGACGTGTATTACCCGAAGGCAAACCGGGCGTTACAGCAACAGTTGGAGAATGAAGCGCTGGTCATCACTGAGTTTTTTCCTGGCGCACCACCCCGTGCAGCCCAGTTTCCGCAACGAAATCGCCTCATTAGCGGTTTGAGCCTCGGCACGATTGTCGTGGAAGCAACCGTGCGGTCGGGCTCATTAATTACTGCGCGATTTGCGGCGGAACAGGGTCGCGAAGTCTTCGCTGTCCCGGGCCAGGTAGATAGAGAGCAGTCTCGCGGCGGTCACCAACTCCTTAGAGACGGGGCAACCCTGGTGGAATCTGCGGATGATGTCATAGCGGGACTACCGATCAGCGGTCTGATGAAACTTCATGAATCGACGAGGCCTGATGTTTCTCCCAAACTGTCTCAGCCGAACAATACTCGGACAGCGAAGCTAGAGCGGTCACTGCTGAGGCGAATCGCCGCGTTTGAAAACCTACCACAAGACCTGATGAGAAGCGAAAACCTCACAGCCGGAGAACTCAATACGGTGCTGTTGAAACTGGAATTGGCGGGAAAAGTTGAAAACAGGGACGGGCGCATACATTTGCGCGATTGAGTAAGATCCCGGTTTCAATTCAATGGGCTACCTGCTTGATGTCGCGAAACCGCCACGAAATTAGATCTAGATTAATACTGGCACGGGCGTACTTCTCTAACATAGACTTCCATTACAGTGCTGTGCCGACAGGCGAAAGAATAAATTAGGAAACTCAATACCGGACCATGAATGATCGCTCCGGTTCATGCTCTTGGGAGAATTAGAAAATTGAAGACTGAAAACATTGCCGCGGTCAGAGAATTTCTGCTGCAACTGCAGACCAATATCTGTTCGGGCATTGAAGACCTGGATGGCTCCGCAAGCTTTATTACTGACCAGTGGGACCGGGAAGAGGGTGGCATGGGTATAACCCGTGTTATAAGCGATGGAGCGGTGATTGAAAAAGGCGGCGTTAACTTTTCTCATGTATTCGGCAAATCTATGCCCGCCTCGGCTACCGCGCAGAGGCCGGAATTAGCGGGTCGCGCATTTCAGGCTATGGGGGTTTCACTGGTGATGCATCCAGAGAACCCTTATGTGCCCACCTCCCATGCAAATTTCCGACTGTTTGTAGCGGAAAAGGAAGGCGAGGAACCCGTATGGTGGTTTGGCGGCGGCTACGACCTGACCCCCTATTATGGTTTTGAAGAGGACTGTGTTCACTGGCACACCACAGCGAAAGAGGCATGCGCAGACTTTGGGGAAGGCTATTACAATAAGTTTAAAAACTGGTGTGATGATTATTTTCACCTAAAGCACCGCGACGAACCGAGAGGCGTCGGAGGTCTTTTCTTCGATGATTTTAACGAGATGGAGTTTGATGGGGCTTTTGCCTTTGTTCAATCCATGGCTAGCAGCTATTTGAAAGCCTACAGCCCAATAGTAGAAAGACGAAAAAACCTGCCGTTCGGTGAGAAAGAAAGGAGTTTTCAAGAATATCGTCGCGGTCGATATGCGGAGTTCAATCTTGTTTACGATAGAGGTACAGTGTTTGGGCTACAGTCTGGCGTCGGTCGTATTGAATCGATTCTTATGTCACTGCCCCCGGTCGTTCGTTGGGTCTATGATTGGAAACCAGAGCCTGGTTCTGCCGAGGAAAAGCTCTACACTAATTTCCTGAAATCCCGCGAGTGGGTATAGTGATCAAACCCATGTCTCAATTGAGGTCATCATGACGCGTTATGCTGTTATGGGTGATCCCATCGCCCAAAGTAAATCACCACAAATTCACTCGCAGTTTGCCAGCCTAACCAAGCAGGATGTGGCCTATGAAAAGCTGCGGGTAGAAGCGCATGAATTTCCCGCTCGGGTAAAAGCCTTTTTCAACGGTGGCGGCGGTGGACTAAATGTGACGGTGCCTTATAAAGAGGCTGCATTCGCGCTCGCGGACACCGCAAGCCCGCGGGCGGCTCTGGCCAAAGCAGCGAACACGCTGGGCATGGACGTTGATGGCAAGCTGTGGGCCGACAATACCGACGGCATAGGTCTGGTGCGGGATTTGGAAAACAATAACCACTGCACTATAAAAGGTAAGAACATCCTGATCCTGGGAGCAGGCGGCGCGGCAAGAGGTGCCATGGCCGAGCTGATTCACCGACAGCCTGCATCTCTTACGATCATGAACCGAACGACTTCACGGGCAGACGCGCTGCGAGAGGATTTCAGTGGCGAGTTTGCAATCGAGGTGAGGGAGCTCAACCACCCCGATGAATTACTATTTGATCTGGTCATCAATGCCACAAGTATGGGGTTGCAGAATCAAACCCTGGAACTCTCCAGCGAATTATTTGCACGAAATTTCACCGCTTATGACATGATGTATGGCGCCACCGATACTGCATTTATGCTGTGGGCGAAATCAAAAGAAGCCGGATTGGTCCTGGATGGGCTTGGCATGCTGGTGGAGCAGGCCGCAGAGTCATTTGCATTATGGCGAGGGGTGAGGCCGCAGACACAGGATGTCATGTTAAAGCTGCGAGATGAGCTTTAAGTTCCAAGCTTTACCTGGGCCTTTACGTGCTCAAAACCCAGCGAACTGGCCATTGACCACCTAAATTCCTCAAGGCTGGGCTCAGTGGATTCCTTGTTCACGGGTTCCAGGCAGACGTTTTTGGCAACCTCAAGAATAGGTTCAATTTAGTCATTGATGCCGGCTTTTTGGTTACGGTAACAAGCAGCACTGTTGCCTTGGCTTTCGCGCTGACAATTTCTGATTAAGGCTGGTAAATTCCGGTCAAGAAAAAAGGGGCTATAGTTAGACTATAGCCCCTTTTGTAAGTTTCGAAAAAACTAGTGAGCTTCTTCTTCATGATGGATATCGCTAGGCCCTAAAGCCACAGCATCGCGATCATGACCACGATAGTTGAAACGCGTTTCCTCGGTGTAAGCACCTTCAACTGCCATGAGGCCAATCAACAGTAGCAACACTACCGGCGGTCCTAAAATAGTCAGTACGAGAGCCATCCTTTCCCAGACCACGTGCATGAAGATGGCCACAATAAAACCAGCTTTCAATACCATGAATAGGAGGACCAGTGTCCAGCGCAGGGCACCCTGCACCTCGAAATAATCGACGGCGTATGAGAATGCACTGAGAACAAATAGCAGTCCCCAAATTTTGTAATAAATACCCAGAGGGTGTTGTTGTCCTTCAGCCGAAGCCATTGTCGTCCTCTCTTACAATAAGTAGAAAAATGCAAAGATAAATACCCAAACGAGGTCAACGAAGTGCCAGTACAGACCCGCGATCTCTACGATCTCAAAGCCCTTGTCATCGTAATATCCTCGCTTAACCCGCTGAGCGACCCAGAGTAGATAGATCACCCCGCCGGTTACGTGCAAACCATGGAATCCAGTCACCATAAAAAAGACGGAGCCAAACTGTGTCGCGCCGAATGGGTTTGTCCAAGGGCGCACGCCCTCAGCAATCAGCTTTGACCACTCAAACGCCTGCATACTGACGAAGGTGGCGCCAAACGCTGCAGTGGCGCAGATCAGCCAGAACGTTTTGGTCTTGTCCCTGCGATAGCCGTAATTCACTGCCATTGCCATGGTGCCCGAGCTCGTAATGAGCACGAAGGTCATGATCGCAATGAGAATCAGGGGAATCGGTGCGCCGCCAAAAGACAGTGCAAAAATTTCACTCTGCGGAGGCCAGGGCTGGGTTGTCGTGACTCGAGCGTGCAAATATCCCACCAGAAAGCAGGAGAAGATAAATGTATCCGAGACCAAGAAAATCCACATCATGGCCTTGCCCCAAGGCACATGATAAGCCTGTTTGTCGGCACTCCAGTCGTCTACGAAACCATCCATCCCGTCATGGCCGACCGCGCCAGCTGTTGCTGCTTCACTCATCTAGTTTTCCCTTAAGTACAGTTAAAGCGTATATCAATTCTTCTTATGTATTGGACAGAACCGCGAACATCACTATCCAAACCAGCAGCAAGAAGTGCCAGTAGACGGTGCAGAGTTCGATGCTGAGCTTGATGTCTTCAGGCTCGCCACCCGAAATCAGGCGGATCGCACTTTTGCTCCAAACCCACAGCCCACCGGCTAGATGCAGCGCGTGCAGGCCTGTCAGCAAGTAGTAGAAAGCATTAGCGGGATTCGAGCTTAAATAGAAACCGCCTGCTTGCAGGTGATTCCAGGTGACTAATTGGGCCACGATAAAAAGTATGGCAAGAACACCAGCGCCGAAAAACGACGTGTATAAGTTCTTACTATCGCCGCGAGCCACAATATTTCTTGCCCACTGAAAAAACGCACTGCTGGCTACCAATAATCCGGTGTTAAACCATAGCTGCGCTGGCTCAGACAGCGGCTCCCAGTCAGGCAGCTCCATGCGGATGTAATAGCTGACCATAAAGAGGGAGAATATAACGGTTGCGATGACGAGGAAAAACGTCAGCGCAACACGTTCCGCTTCAGTGTCGAATGTTCCCTCGGGCTCCATTCCACCGATGACGCCCTTGCGTTCCCAGGGCTTTTCCGTAACTGTCTTTATCAGGCTCATACGTCTGCCAATGTCGAATCTTTGTCCGTATCAATGTGCTCATCGCTGGCAGCAGGCGTCACACTCTCAGGTGTGTTTTGAGGAATGAAATCCTCGGGTGCACCCGGCACGCTGTAGTCATAAGCCCAGCGGTAGACGGTAGGCAGTTCATCGCCCCAGTTACCGTGTTTCGGTGGCGTGTCAGGGGTTTGCCACTCTAGAGACGCTGCCCCCCAAGGGTTTGGATCAGCCTTCTTACCCCACTTCAAACTGCCAATTATGTTAATGAAGAACAGAATTTGAGCAGTTCCCACGATCAGCGCTGCGATGGTTATCGAGGAATTCAATTCCTGTGCAGATGCGGGGATGAAGTCTGTGCTTCCAAGCGCATAGTAACGACGGGGTACACCTAAAAATCCAAGATAGTGCATCGGTAGGTAAATCGCGTAGGCACCCAAGAAAGTAATCCAAAAATGCGCTTTGGCCATTGTTTCGTTGTACATCCGTCCGCTGAGCTTTGGATACCAATGATAGATCGCTGCAAATAGTACCAAGATAGGTGAAACGCCCATGACCAGGTGAAAATGCGCGACAACGAAGTAAGTGTCGGATAACGGCAAATCGATTACGACGTTCCCGAGAAATAAACCGGTCAAGCCACCGTGAATGAAAGTGAAGATAAAGCCAATGGCGAAGTACATTGGCGCATTTAACCTGATATCACCTTCCCAAAGCGTCAGTAACCAGTTGTAGACCTTTAGAGCCGTCGGAACCGCAATGATGAGAGTTGTTGTCGCGAAGAAGAAACCAAAATAAGGGTTCATGCCACTCACATACATGTGGTGTGCCCAAACAATAAAACTTAAGCCGCCGATTGCGATAATCGCCCAAACCATCATGCGGTAACCGAAGATGTTCTTGCGCGCGTGCACGCTCAGCACATCTGAAACCAGTCCGAACGCAGGTAGCGCGACGATATAAACCTCAGGGTGCCCAAAGAACCAAAATAAATGCTGGAATAGAATCGGGCTACCACCCTCATAATCAAGAGGGCTTCCTGACTCGATAACGGCCGGCATAAAGAAGCTTGTACCCAGCAAGGTATCGAACATCATCATAATGCAAGCAACCAGGAGTGCCGGGAAAGCAAACAAACCCAGAACCGTTGCGACAAATATTCCCCATATTGTGAGGGGCATCCGCATCAGGGTCATGCCGCGACAGCGATACTGTAAAATCGTGACCACATAGTTGAGGCCGCCCATGGTAAAAGCCACGACGAAGACAGCAAGCGAAACCAGCATTAAAATGATGCCGGCGTCATGCCCTGGCGTACCTGCCATTGTGGTTTGCGGTGGGTAAAGTGTCCAACCGGCGCCTGTGGGACCGCCGCCGACAAAGAAGCTGGCCATTAAAATGATCACAGAGATCAAAAATGTCCAGACTGACATCATGTTCAGGAAAGGAAAGACCATGTCCCTGGCGCCCAGCATGAGCGGAACCATGTAATTGCCAAAGCCTCCCAAGAACAGGGCAGTTAGAAAGTAAACCACCATGATCATGCCGTGCATGGTCACCGCTTGGTAATAAAAATTCGGGTCCACAAAATCGATTGATTCAGGAAATCCCAGCTGCAATCGGAACAGAAGGGAGAGGACCAAGCCGACGATCCCTGTCAGTACTGCGAGGCCACCATACTGAATGGCAATTACTTTGTGATCTTGGCTCCAAACGTATTTTTCGACCCAGCTATGAGGATGATGCATCTCCATTTCTTGGTCTTGGTCAGCTAATGGTACGTAGGCCATTGTTTACTCCTAAACGATATACTTTTGCCTTATGGCACTAATTTCAAAATCTCTGATTACTTCTTGGGCTAGCGCAATGTGTTGATGTAGGCAGCCACGTCTTCGATCTCGTCCAGGTCCCCCATGGCTGTTGCCATTTGAACCATTTGTTCGCCGTAGTCATCATCGGCATGCAAGCCGCGGATTCCAGCGCGGAAGTTGCTTATCTGGGTCACGAAGTACCAATCGCTCATGCCCGCGAGCTTTGGAGCGTCCGTATACCAGACGCCAGCTCCATTATCCAAATGGCAAGCAGCGCAGTTTCGATCGTAAATATCGTAGCCATTCGCTATGTCGCCTGAGATGGTCGTGGGTGCCGGATTATCCGGGAAAGTTGCAATGTAAGCCGAGATGTTTCGAACGGCTTCGTCCGTTGTCAGCATGCTGGCAAAAGCGGTCATCTGCGCCCCGTTAGTATCACCGTCGCCACCTCGCGCACCTTGCTTGAAGTGGTTCAATTGTCTCTCGATGTACCAGGGTTGCTGGCCGGCGATCTTGGGTGCGTTTAACGCCTGATTGCCTTCTCCATTAGCGCCGTGGCAGGCGGCGCAAGCGGCATACTGAGCCTGGCCGGCTGCGATGTCGGGCCCAGCAGCATTCTGTGTCTCGGCAAATGTTGGCTGAGATGCGAGCCATGAGTCGAACGCCGCCTGTGATTCAACTGTTACAGAGCCGCGCATGACGAAGTGGCCAATACCACATAACTCCTCACACATGATGTCGTAGGTTCCCTCTTTGGTTGGGTCAAACCAGAGGTAGGAAACCAGACCCGGCACTAGGTCCATCTTCACGCGGAACTGAGGAACTGTGTAGTTGTGTAATACGTCGTTTGAGCGCAGCAGCGCTTTCACAGGTTGATTCACTGCCAGGTGCATATCGGGGTCATTAACGACGACATCATCCATGCCGTTGGGGTCTTCGGGATTGACGCCGAAGGGGTTAGATTCGGAGACAAAACCGGTATCGGCGGTGCCCAGAATACCGTCGGCGCCCGGATAGCGGAACTGCCACTGCCACTGCTGGCCGAGCACCTCATATTCAAGCGCATTGTCTGGTGGGGTGACGAACGTCGCCCAGACGAAAAGGCCCGGCGCCAGCATCGCAACGACCCCGACTGTAGTAAAAACAGACAGCCACGCCTCTAATTTGGTGTTTTCAGGCTCATAAACGGCCTTGTGGCCTGGCTTCTTCCGGAACTTCCAGATGCAATACGCTAGGAACACGTTGCAAGCGACAAACACGAAACCAGTAACCCAAAAAGTCACATTAATGGTGAAATCGATAGAACCCCAATCGGTAGCAATATCGGTGAACCACCAGGGGCTCGCGAAATGAAAAATGATCGATCCGACGACCAGAAGAAAGATGACGACCGCTAAAGTCATAAACCGAATTTCCTTCTAAAAAAATTAATCCTGCTCCCAACATCGCGCCCACTGATGAATACACCGGTGGATCTCGAGTCAGAGGCAGGGTCTACTTGTTTTCTTAATAACGCCACTCGAAAACGTTTTGCAATTTCCACGAGCGAGCTTCAAGCAAGCCCAATCATTGACTAAATTTCCCGAGCGTTCGTCCTAATTATTATTGTTCTCTGGATGGGGTAATTGCCTCACTAAGCTCTTCTCAATCAAGCCCTGAAAGCCTTGAAAAGTTTAGCAAAATTACACGCCTCACGCGGGACGAAATGCTATAGAAAATTGCCTTTTCTCGCAAGTGATTATAGCCAAGAAAGCGGGTAATCATGCGGAAAAACTGGCAGTTATGACAGGAAACTGTCAGCTTCAATTTATAATGAAGAAATTCACTAACAATCGTTTAGAAAATCTGTGAAAATCCGTCCCGCTGTCGAGAAGCGAGCTTAAATGAAGAGCGATAAATGGGTAGAATCCTGCTTCGCTGCTAAGTGCGACTTGGCAATGCGACAGCAAATCGAAATGTAGTCGTTTGGACGGACCACGCCTCGGGTTTTACACCCGTTGATTAGTGATCAGCGATTTCTTACGACACCTAAACTCGCTGCGAAATTGAGCAATGACTGATATCACCACCAATTCAGCCGCCACCTGGCGTGACTACTATGAAATGTGCAAGCCCCGTGTGGTTATGCTCATGATTCTGACGTCTTTGGTGGGCATGTTCTTGGCAGTACCCGGCATGGTGCCGGTCGACGTGCTTGTGCTGGGTAACCTGGGCATCGCATTGGTCGCTGGCTCGGGCGCGGTGGTTAATCACCTGATCGATCGAAAAATCGATGTGGTAATGAAACGAACCCACAATCGTCCAATTCCCCAGGGCCGAGTCGATCCCCTGCAGGCCGGTATATTTGCCGCGGTAATTGGGCTCGCCGGCATGGCGATCCTGCTGCTCTGGGTCAATCCACTCTCAGCCTGGCTGACCCTGGCATCATTTATCGGCTATGCCTTCATATACACGGGTTATCTCAAACACGCGACACCGCAGAATATTGTCATCGGCGGGCTCGCTGGGGCCATGCCGCCATTGCTGGGCTGGTCTGCAGTTACCGGCACGATCGAAGCAGATGCCGTCGTTTTAGTGCTAATTATCTTCGCCTGGACGCCTCCACATTTCTGGGCGCTGGCGATCCACCGTAAGGAAGAATACGCGAAATCAGGCGTGCCAATGCTGCCGGTCACCCACGGCGAGCGAGTCACCAAGATTCACATCACGGTATACACGGCGATTCTGGTGGTAATTAGCGTCATTCCCTACTTCTCAGGCATGAGCAGCCTGCTGTACCTGACAGCGGCTCTGGCCCTCGGTGCCGGTTTCATGTTCTGGTCGCTAAAGCTGATGCGTAATCCAGTACCGAGCACGGCAATGGATACTTTCAAGTACTCAATTGTCTATCTGGCGCTTCTGTTTGTAGCCCTGGTCGTAGACCACTACCTGTTCTAAGTCCTGAGCTTTGCCACGTGCAGCTTTCACGTAACACCAAAATCTCCCTGGCGGCCTTCGTCGCATTCGACCTGCTGCTGATTTACTGGCTGGCGACACTCTTTATTGCTCGCACCGAAGTTGCTGTGGTTAACGAGTTAAATGAGCTCGGCGCAATCAGGTATCCAGAGCCGTTTGAACTGACCGCTTTCGAGCTGACTGACCAGGACAATAACACCTTCACCAGAGAAGACTTTCTCGGCCGATGGTCCCTGGTATTCTTTGGCTTTACTTCTTGCCCGGATGTCTGCCCGATCACCATGTCTGAGCTCGCTCAGACCTATGAGGCGCTACAGGCACAGCCAGACCAGGCCTTACCGCAAGTTGTATTTGTAT